>Ga0315268_10000459_pt1 | contig 47918 bp, 35 predicted proteins | sample C1_top_MG_FD_204535 | JGI IMG/M metagenome (GOLD analysis project Ga0315268, IMG submission 204535) | Sediment microbial communities from Yellowstone Lake, YNP, Wyoming, USA - C1_top | ecosystem: Environmental > Aquatic > Freshwater > Lake > Sediment | place: USA: Wyoming | collected 2017-08-01 | reverse complement strand
TTTGATTGCCGCGAGCGTCAGCACCTCCTGCGGCGCCAAAGCCGACCCCGACGCCAACTGCGCACCCGTCGACGCCGCCGCCTTCTGCGCCACGGTCGCCGACACGCTGTGCAGCAGGCAAGCCGAGTGCTTTGGCTCGCCCGACTACCAACTCCAGCGCTGCAAGAGCGACTGGCTCGCGCAGTGTTCTCCTAAGGTCGCGTCGGTGACGCGCAGCGCTACGGCGTTCGACGGCAAGCGGGCCGGGTGCAGCATCGAGGCCCTGGCGGCTGCGCCGTGTGGCGAATCCTTCATTCCGCTCGAGAAGAGCAACTCGGCGTTCACGGGTCTCGGCGCCAAAGACGCCGCCTGCACGGCCGACTGGGAGTGCGGACCCGACTTCTACTGCGCTATCGACGCCAAGTGCCCCGGCCACTGCGTAGCGCGGGCCCGCTTGGGAGAGTCGTGCGTCAAGGGCCTCCCGTGTCTCGCGTCCCTCGCATGCGCCGGCGGCGTTTGCGTTGGCTACGCCAAGGTCGGAGAAGCCTGCGCGGCCGCGCCATGCGACGAGAACGGCACCTGTAGCCTTGGAGCGTGTACGGCTCGACATGAAGACGGCGGGGCGTGTTGGACGTTTGTCGACTGCAGGGTTGGCCACTTCTGCATGCACGACAGACTCTGCGGCCTACCGCGTGCTCTCGGCGAGAGCTGTGGCGATAACGATTGCGCGGCCGGTCTCTATTGTGAGCGCGCGAGCCGCACATGCGTGCCGCGTCAGCCCGTCGGCGCGAGCTGCACGTTTGATCCGTTCGACGAGTACACGACCGTTTCGATGTGCGAGTCGCGCTCGGCTTGCGAGCCCGTCACGGGCGGCGCCGCGTGTGGGGCATATCGTGGGGATGGCGCGTGGTGCGACCCGAGCTCCAACCGCTGCGCGCCGACTCTCTACTGCGGCAAGGACGACTACGTGTGTCACCCGATCAAGCCAGCCGGCGCGCCATGTACCTCAGTCATAGAATGCGGGGCGGAGTGTGACGGCGTATGCCGCGGCACGCGGGTCTGTCCGTCCGGCCGCTAGGGCGTGCCTTACGGCTCTTCGAGTGTGGGCTCGCGCACGAACACGCCATGCGAGTATTCGTGCGCGTCGAGGCCGTTGGTGGCCTGCGCTTGCTCGAGCCATAGTGTCCAGTAGGCGAGGAGCTCCGCGTACGACAGGTTCTTGAGGTCGAGATCCTCCTCGCTCAGGAACTCGTCTCGCAGGCCTGTCGATGGGCTCGGATTCGGCTCACGCATCGTGGCGCGCCTCCGCCACAGTGAAGGGCAAGACGCCGCTCGCTAAACGAACGACCTCACTCATGATGGCCACGCGGTGCAGCACGGCGGCCTGCCCGGAGCAAATGACGGCTCGCAGTCTTCCAGCATTGAACCGCTCGGTTAAGGTCAGGAAGATGCTCATCGGCTTATCCCTACCACGGACTCGGTGCAGGCGTGGCGCTCACAGGCGAGGCTAGCCGCCGGTTACGTCGGCTTGGCGTCTTTTCTGCGCAACCGTCGCGAGAGCGCGCCAGCGCCCAAGAGCACAGCCATGAGCGGACTCAACCGCACGCCCGCGCAGCCGACGTAGCACTTGCCCCCGATCGTGGTCGTGGTGGTCGTGTCCGCGGGGTACGCCGTGCACTTGGAGCTGCTGCAATACCCATCCTTGCACCGGTCGCTGAACGTGCAAGCGGCGCCGAGCTCCTTTTCCGCGGCGCACTTCTTGGCGCTGTCACAGTAAAGCCCGCTCGCGCAGTCGTCGTCCTCCGCGCAGGTGCCGCCGAGCGCCACGGGCGTCTTGCAGGTGCCCTGCGCGCTCGTCAACACGCTGCCGCCGCCGCTGCACGTGCCGCCGATGCAGTCCGTGTCGCTCGTGCACGTGCCGCCGTCCGCCACAAGCCCCTGGAAGACCCCGGCGCAGGACCCGGGCGGTGTGTCCGAGGCGACCGCGCTCGTCTGCCACTGCGCGCAGGCCATCGCCCCCATTTCGTCGAGGCATTTCCTGGCCTTGGCGCCGTCGTACTTCTCGCGGCCGGCCGTCACCGAGGCTTTGGTCGAGCCGACCAGCAGGACGAGCGCCGCCTCGATCTGCTGCTTGCAGGTGGCCTCGTCTTTGCCCGCGAGGTCGCTGGCCGTGCAGCACTTGAAGCTTTGTGCGCACACCGTTGTGGCGGCTTCTTTCGGAAAGTCGTCGATGCTCACGTCGCTACTGCAGCCACTCATGAACACCACTGCCATGATGAGACGCTTCATTAGGATCCCCTCGCTTCGCCGTTGTGACGACGGCCGAGCCGTAGTAGCTCGCCGGTCGCAAAGTACGGCGGATAGACGTCTGACCACAAGGGCGAATTCAGTCTGGTTCGTGGCCTCCGTGCCCTGTGGTAAGGCGCGCGTGTCTGCGGGCCGCCTCCCTGCTCAAGGCACCGTGTAGTGCACACGGATCTCGACGTAGTCGGTTGCGACCTCCGCTAACGCGGTCCCGACGTCATTGACTCCCGCCGGCCGGGCCGCGAAGGCGAGGATGTCGCCGGCCCCGGCTGGCAGCCGCGTCACGCTCGCGCCGGTAGCCACGAAGCTGAGCTCGCCCGGCGTGCTCGGGCCGTACGCGCCCGAGTCGACGCTCTGCCAGGCGCCATCCATCCACGCCGATAAGACCGCGCCGTCCGCGGGGCCGCTTGGCGCGTGGCCGTGACCACCCGCGCGCCAGCGCACGTCGAGCTCGGTGACGAGGGTCGGATCGATGCCGACTTGGCGCAGCGGTACGGTGAAGACCTGCGCCGGGGCGGTGCCCACGCCGCTCGTGAGCACCCAGGTGTCGGCGAAACCCCCGCCACCGAACAGCACGGTGTCGTGGCGCGTCGAGTCGTATGCCATGGCGCCAAAACGCCGCGGCGACGGGGAGCCGTCGCCCTCGGGGTCGGCGATCGCGACTGGCGTCCAACCCCCGTCCCATTGCCACAGCGTGCCGTCGGGCAGCCCGCCGCCGTGCATGAGGACCGCATGCCAATCAGCGTCGTAGGTCGCCGCCGCCCCGTCGCGTGGCACAGGGTCGGTCGCCGTGGCCGTCTGTTCGTTGAACGCGGCGCCGTCCCAGATCCAAGTCGAGGCGTAGTCCGCGGTAGTCTGGTATTGACTGCCCCCGAAGAGCACCGCGACGTGCCGTCCCCCGTGCGCGATGAACACCGGGGACCGTCGTCCTCCCGGTCCGATGCCGCCGCTCGAGTCACCGAGCTTAGTGAAAACGCCCGCGCTATAGCGCCACCAATCGTCGCAGGCGTAGCCCGAGATGGCGTTGGAACAGATGGGGGAGCTGAAGCCTCCAGCGAGGAGCACGCCGGTATGGGCCGGGACGCCATCGTCGAAGAGGGTTGCGCTCGCATCGTAGCGCGCCGACGGCCACTGTGCCCCGCAGGGCGGGCTCGCGCACGGCCTGCTCCAATCGCTGCCGTTCCACGACCAGATGGAGTTCGAGTAGGACAGGCTCTCGTAGCCGCCAAGCAGCAGGATGTTCCCAGTCGTCGGCTCGACCGCGGCCGCTGGCCCCATCACGCTCGGTTGAGCCGAACACACGTCGCTCACCGGGCTGCCGTTGCAGCGCCGCTCCCAGCTCGAGCCATTCCATTCCCAGGTCTGGTCGCCCGCGGGCTGCAGCCAGGTCGCGCCCTCGCCGCCGGCGAGCAGCACGCGCCCGCGGCTCGCTTCGTCGGCCAGCACGTGGTCCGAGCGGGCGCTCGGATCGCCATCGCCTTCGGGATCGCGCGGGGCGAGACGCCGCCAGTCTTGGCCGTCGAAGGCCCACACGCTGCGACATGCATAGGCGCTGAGGAGGATATTGACGTCGCAATCGCCAGGACAAGCCGCGCCGCAGGTGTTGCTGCCCCCGATTAACACGACATCGCTCGACGCCGGGTCGCTCGCCAGGACCGCGCTCGTGCGCGGCGCGGGCGACGTGGCGGTGGTGATCTTGCTCCAGGTGACGCCGTCCCAGGCCCAGGTCGTGCCGCAAAAGGCCTGGCCGTCGCACCAGGGGGGCGGCGAGCCGCCATTGTCGCCGCCGAACAGCACGACCGCTTGCAACGCCGGCGAGTAGGCGAGCCCAGGCTTGCGGCGCCCGCTCGGCCACGGGGATGGGCGCGTTGCCGGTGTCTTGTTGGCCCAGCTTACGCCGTTCCACTCCCAAACCGTGTCGCAGTAGGGGCTGGCACTGTCGTCACAGGTGCCGGGGCTCGTGATTCCGCCAAACAGCACGACGACGTCGCGGTGCGGGTCATAGGTCATGGCCCCGTCATAGCGGCCGGGCGGCCCCGCCGTCGCGGCCAAGGAAAAGCGCGTGCCGTCCCACGCCCACGTGTAGTTGCACATCGTGTCGCCGTTGCCCTCGCACACGCCGGTCGCGACTTTGCCGCCGAAGACCACGAGCCGCTGGCGGTGGGAATCGAACGCCACGGCCGGGTTGTCACGCGCCACGAGGCCAGCGGTGCAGCTCGGCCCGTCAGCGCTCGTGCACGCGGGCGCCCAGGCCTCCGTCGTCAGACGCCACAGCGGCGAGCACATGTCTGCCGCGGAGCTGCCACAGGTCGGGGCGGTCGGCTTGCCGAAGGCGAGCAGCTCACCACGCCGGCTGTCGAAGGCCGCCGCGGCGGTGCCCTCGAACAAGGGCGGCGCCGAGGCCAACACCGACTGCCAGCGGTGCCCCCGCCAGCGCCAAGCAGTGGGGTTCGTCTGCATGATCCCGTAGGCGCCGCCACCGACGATGACCCCGCCATGCCAGGAGTCCCCGGCGCCAAACGCGCCCGTGAGCGCGCGGAACGGGTCGGCGGCGCTGCGGTCCTGCCAGCTGCGCGCTCCGTACGTCGAGAGCGGCGCATCGCCGACGCGGCTCAACCACGCGCCGGGCGCGAACGCGTCGTCCGCCTCGGTTTCGTCGCCTTGCACCAGGCCGCCTTGGTCGCTGCGTCGCATCCCGAGTCGCATGGGATTATTGAGGCCGTCACCCGCGATCTTGTGCCCGAGCGTTCCTACCCACTCGACGTTGCGCACGCGCACGGGCACTGACTCGTTGCCGGCTGCGTCGACGGCGCGCAGCCACAGCGCGTCCGCGTCACGAAAGGCGAGGTGCAGGGGCCGCCAGCCGGTCGCGCCCCGCGCGATCGTGCCCTCGAAGCTCGTCGCGGCGTCGCCTGAGTAGACGCGGCCGAGGACCACCTCGCTCGCGTTGAAGAGCGTTGCCGCGATACACGCTGGCGCCGCTGTCGCGCAGTCACTCGCGGGCGCTTGTGTGGACGCGAGCGACTGTGCGACCAGGTATTGGCCAACGTCCGCCTGCGCGCTACCAAAAGGGATGCGCAGGTGCTTGACGACGCTCGCATCGATGTCGGCCGCGCTCGGTGCCACGCGGTCGAAGGCGACGAGCAAGTCGGGCAGCGTGCGCTGTTCGGTGTTGCCGGCGCCGTCCGTCAGGCTCGCCACGAGCGCGCACTTCTCCGCCTGTACCGGGGTATCGGCACTCACCCGGTACTCGAACACGAAGTAGGTCTCGAGGCCGCTCATCGCAGCCACCGCAGGTGGGCGCAGCTCGAGCGTGATCGGGGTCGCGCACCCGGCCTGCAAGCTTGCTTGCGCGGGCTCGTTCGCGGTGAACGTCACTGTCACTAGAGTGCCGTCGGTCGCCGCGCTCGGCGCCGCGAGCACGTTGGCGCTCGCCGGCAGGTACTGCAGATTCGCTGTCGTCACGATGGGCGCGTGAAAGTCGAGCGCGAGCGCGCCAACGACGAGGTCGTCGGCCCGATTGCCCGCCGCATCGACGAGGCTCGCGAGGACGTTCCAGACCCCTTCGGGCTCGCTCCCGCTCGGTGTTCCCTCGTAGGTGTAGGTGAGGCCATCGTTGGCCACGAGGTGCAGTGCGAGACGTTGGCTAAGCCCGAGCTCGACGCGCGGCTCTTCGGCCAAGGGCTCGCTCACAGTAAAGGCGACGCGAAACGGCTCGGCTGCGCGCACGACGGTCGGCGCGAGCGTGGCAGACGCGAGCTTCGGGGGCTCCTCGTCGGCGCCGGCCGCGACGCAGCGCTTGATGTTGCTCGAGCAAGTGAAGGGCGCCGGGCAGTCGGCGTCCCGCGCACAGCTCATCTTCGCGTCCGCGGGCGCGACAGTGCTGACCTTGCAGGCCGCCGTGCCGAAGCCGACAAAGATGAGCACAACGAAAAGACGACGGCGTATTCCCATGCTTGAACGCGAAACTAGCCGCCCGTGACGCCGTCGTCAACGTGACGATCCAGCCGGCCGAAGCTCCACAATAGCGCCCGCACAAGACCCGGCCGCTTCCGTCGTCGTGTCAGACGAACGCCGTCGGGACCATCGAACCCGGCAAAATGCTCAGCTCCAGCGAAAGAGCTTCAGGGCCAGAGCAAACGCCGCGAGTGCGACCCCGGCGAGCAACGCCATCTGCGGCCACACAACCCCGAGCCCGGCGCCCTCGTTGACGACGAGCCGCAGGCTGTCGTTGAGCGCCGTGAGCGGCAGCGCTTTGAGGAACGGCTGCACGACCTCGGGGAAGCGCGTCGATGAGAAGAATACTCCAGAACCCACGAACATCGGCATCATCACGATGTTAATCAGACCGCTCACCGTGGCGGTGTTCTGCGCCCGCGAGGCCACGAGCACCCCGAGGCCGGAGAAGGCGAGGGCGCCGAGGGTGGCGAGGGCGACGATGAGGCCGACGGAGCCGCGCACGGTCACGCCGAACGCCAGGTAGGCAAAGCCGAGCAGCACGGGCAGCTCGAGGCACAAGAACAGCATGCGCATGAAGATGAACGAGAGCAGGAATTGGCTGCGGCGCATGGGCGTCGCGAGCATGCGCTTGAGCAGCTTGTGGGTGCGCACCGCGACGATCTCGTAGCCGATGCCCCACATGCCGCTCGACATGATGTTGACGCCGATGAGCCCCGGCACGAGGAAGTCGACATAGCGCGAGCCAGCTTCGGTCTTCGGCTTATCGATGGTCGGCCGCACGTCGCGACGGCCCTCGGCGCGCTGCAAGGTGTCGTCGACGAGCGCGCGGGCGAGGCGGCTGTCTTCACGCGTTGGGTCGAAGGTGTAAACCCGCGGTGTGCCCGCAGCGACGATCAGGGTGACGCGGCCGGTGCGTAACTCCGTGTCGGCCTCTTCGGCGGTGAGGAGTCGCGCCCGGATGGTCGCATCACCCGCGAGCTCGGCCATGATGTGCTCGGCGCCTTCGCCCATCTGCACGGCCACGACGACGGCGTCGGGCGGCCGGTTGCGAAAGGCGATGCCGAGCGCGACGGTCAAGACGAGCGGAAAGCCGAAGCTCCAGAACACCGAGCCCGGCTCGCGAAAGAATAGCCGCAGGCGGCTCGTCGTGAGCTCGAGGATGGCCGTATGACTCGCCTGCATGCGCTTCGTTCCTTGTATTGGGAAGTGATGGCTCGCGCGTCAGCCCTCGGGCATCAGGTCGACGATGTCGGTGACCTCGGCCTCGGGCACGCCCTCAGGAAGCGAAACGCGCAGCTTGTCGACGCGCAGCGTCAGGGGGTGCTCGACCGAGACGGTGAGCAGGCCGTCGTGGTCGATGGTCAGTGTGACGTTGGCGGGCGTCTTAGCGACGAGCAGGCTCAGGCTGCTCGGCAGGCTCACTTCGCCGAGCAGCTCGTTCTCGGCGGCCGCGGCCGCCTCACCGCGCAGCAGCGTGATGCGAAATTCTTGGCTCTCGCCCGTGGTCGCCGGGAAGGTCTTTTCGGCCGGCAGCGCTGAGCCCGCGGCGAGCAGCACTTCGGTCGTGCCTCCCGGCAGCGCCATGCGAATCGACTTGGCGAGGATGTCTTTGAGGATGATGGGCGCGGCGGTGTCGCGCGCGCCGGCGACGATGGCGGCGCCGATCGCGATCGCGTGATCAGGGTGCGCGCCGCGCGTCGGCTGCTTGCCGAAGCGCTCGGTGAGCACCCGGCGAATGATGGGGCTGCGCGACTGGCCGCCGACCATCACGATGTCGTCGAGCGCCGCGCCTGCGAGCTTGGCTGAGTCGAGCACGCGCTGCACGATGGCGAGCGTGCGCTGCACGAGGTCCTCGATGAGGCGCTCGAAGAGGTCGCGGTCGATGGGGATCGCGACGTCGAAGGGCGGGTTGCTGCCGACCATCAAGTGCGGCACGGAGATCGTCGCTTGCTTGGCGTCCGAGAGCTGGCATTTGGCCTCTTCGGCAGCGAAGCGCAGGCGCTGCACCGCCGAGGCGTCGCCGCGCACGTCTTGGCCGTGCAGGCGCTCGAGCAAAGAGAGGGCGTACTCGGTCAAGCGGTCGTCGATGTCGGCGCCGCCGAGAAACGGGTCGCCGTCGGTCGCGAGGACCTCCATCGTGTCGCCTTGGACGTGCATCACGGTCGCGTCGAAAGTGCCGCCGCCAAAGTCATAGACGAGCACCTTGCGATCGACCGCTTTGCTGTAGCCATAGGCCACGGCGGCCGCGGTGGGCTCGTTGAGCAAGCGCTCGACGGTCAGGCCGGCGAGACGCCCCGCTTCGAGCACGGCCTGGCGCTGCGTCTCGCCAAAGTAGGCGGGCACGGTGATGATGGCGCGACTGACGGCCTCGCCGAGCCGTAGCTGCGCATGCCCGAGCAGGTGCTTCAAGATCTGGGCCGCGACGACCTCGAGCGCAATGACCGTGTCGCCGACCTTCGCCGCGGTGAGGCCCGAGGGGGCCGCGGCGAGGCCGTAGTGAAAGAAGTGACCGAAGGCGTGGACCTCGCGCGAGGCAAAGCGCCGGCCCAAGAAACGCTTGGCGCCGTAGATGCAGCGCCCTGGCTCGAGCACCATCTTCGCATAGGCGCGGTGGCCGACGGCGACGCTGCCGTCGGGCGCCACGTAGACGACGGAGGGGATGGTCTCGTGGCCGTCGGTGGTCGCAAGGACGGTGGGCGCGCCCTCGTGCACGACGGCGATGCAGCTGTAGGTCGTGCCGAGATCGATGCCGACGATGGGGCCGCCGCCCGAGGCGCCGGCGGCCGGCGGGCGAGTCAGGCTCTCGCGCCGCTCGGGTGGCGCGTCCTTGCTCGGTGGTGACAGACGCAAGCTGTCGACGAGCGCCCGGCCCGCCGGATCGAGGTCGAGGATCTCGAGCGCGAAGCCGGCCGTCGGGTCACCGGGCGCGATCGCCGGCCGGGCATGGATGACGCGCGCCGAGGCGGCCATCAGGGCCGCGCCGCTCGGGACGCGAAACTCGACCGTCACGAGCGCCCCGACCGGCATGACCGTCTCGCAGTGGTAGAACAGCCCCGTGCTCGACAGCGCCGGGCCGTAGCGCGCGAGGAGGTCCTCCTTGTCGCGCACCGTGAGTACGACGAGGTCGTCGGTGTCCGTTGGGCGCGATCGTAAGGTGGGCGTCGCCATGGCTGCCCATCCCTGTAGCATGCTCGCCAAGAGGTGCCAACCGAGCGAAACGAGGGCGCCTTGCCTTGTCACCGCGATGCGGACATGATGCGCGCGTCAAGCACCAAACAAGGGGTTCCACGCGTGGCCTTCGAAACGCTTCTCGTCGACGTGCAGGGCCGCATCGCCCGCCTCACCATCAATCGGCCCGACAAGCTCAACGCCCTGAATCTGCAGTGCGTCACCGAGCTCGGGCAGGCCTTCCTCGAGCTGAAACAACGCGACGACGTCGATGTGGTCATCGTCACCGGCGCGGGCGAGAAAGCCTTCGTGGCCGGGGCCGACATCGCCGAGTTCGCGACGCTCGACGACAAGAAGGGCGTCGAGTTCGCCCGCCGCGGCCAGGCGGTCTTCGAAAGCATCGCGCACCTCGGCAAGCCCGTCATCGCCGCGGTCAACGGCTTCGCGCTCGGCGGCGGTTGTGAGCTCGCCATGGCTTGCCACATCCGCATCGCCTCCGAGAAGGCCAAGCTCGGCCAGCCCGAGGTCAACCTCGGCATCATCCCCGGGTACGGCGGCACGCAGCGCCTGACGCACCTCGTCGGCGTCGGCAAGGCCTTTGAGCTCGTGCTCACCGCCGCGCCCATCGACGCGGCCGAAGCCTTGCGCATCGGCCTCGTCAACCAGGTGGTGCCCGCCGCCGAGCTGATGGCCACCGCGCAAGCCATGGCTACCGTCATCGCCAGCAAGGCCCAGCCCGCCGTTCGCCACGCCCTCGCCGCCGTCAACGCTACCCTCGAGAAACCGCTCGCCGAGGGCCTGCGCCTCGAGGCCGAGCTGTTCGGCAAGTGCTGCGCCACCGCCGACGCCGCTGAGGGCCGCAAGGCCTTTCTCGAGAAGCGCAAACCGAACTTCACCGGCCGCTGAGCAAAGAGAGCAAAGCGACCAGGAAGGGACCGAGGAGACCTAACCCCATGGCCTACACCGACTTCATGAGCGAAGTGACCGTCATCGGCGCCGCCGGCAAGATGGGCCGCGGCATCGCGCTCTTGCTCACGCAAGAGCTCCTGCGCCTCACCCTCCGTGGCGAGGCCAAGGCTGGCCGCTTGAACCTCGTCGACGCCAACCGCGATGCGTTGCGGGGCCTGCGCGACTACCTCGCCGCGCAGCTGCACAAAGACGCCGAGCGCGCCTGTGTGAGCCTGCGCAAGAGCTACGCCACGCGCGCCGACCTCGTCGAGAACGCCGACATCATCGAGCAGTACGTCGCCGACGGCCTCGCGCTGCTCGACTTTGGCACCGAGCTCGGTCTCGCCAAGCGTTCGAGCGCCGTCTTCGAGGCCATCCTCGAGGACGAATCGGTCAAAGTCTCGCTCTACAGCTCCTTGCGCGAGCAGTGCGGCCCCGACACCGTGTTTCTCACCAACACCTCGTCGATCCCGATCGGCGTCATTGATCGGGCGGCGAAGCTCGACGGGCGCCTCATCGGCTGTCACTTCTACAACCCGCCGCCGGTGCAGAAGTTGGTCGAGGTGATCGCGGCCCCGAACACCAAGCCCGAGCTCGCCGCGTTCGTGCGCGAGCTCGGCAAGCGCCTCGGCAAGAAGCTCGTCGAGTCGAACGACATCGCCGGCTTCATCGGCAACGGCCACTTCTTGCGCGACGGCTTGTTCGGCCTCGCGATGGCCGAGCGCTTAACGAGCGAGCTCACGTTGCCGGGCGCGCTCTACGCGGTCAACAAGGTCACGCAAGACTTGCTCATCCGCCCGATGGGCATCTTGCAGCTCATCGACTACGTCGGCATCGACGTCTTCGACTGCATCGCGCGCACGATGGCGAAGCACTTGGGTGAGAGCTTCGCCTCGCCGCTCGTCACGCGCCTGCTCGAAGCGAAGGTCAAAGGTGGCCAGCAGAGCGACGGCACACAGAAGAACGGCTTGCTCCAGTACGAGCGCGGCAAGCCGGTCGCGGTTTATGACTTGGAGAAGCGGGCCTACGTACGTTTCAATGACGGCGACTTCGCCAAGAAGCTCGACGCGCAACTCGGCGCCTATCCCGAGGGGCACCTCTCGTGGAAGGCGGCCGTGGCCGACAAGGCCGTGGCCCCGAAGCTCGCGGCTTACTTTACGAGTCTTGCGGCGAGCCCAGCGCGCGGCGCCAAGCTCGCGCGCGAGTACGCCGCGAGCTCGAAGGCGATTGGCCAAAAGCTCGTGCAGGCGGGTGTGGCCAAGAGCAAAGAGGACGTGAACGACGTGCTCACGAACGGCTTCTATCACGCCTACGGCCCGATCAACGACTACGTCTAAAGGGACTTCATATGGCTCAACTGCGCAAACGCATCTTCGTCACCGCCGGCTACAACTCGGTCTCGATGGGACCCGGCCGCAAAGAGTTCGATCCGAAGGCCAAAGACCGGCCGGGCATCGAGCACTGGATCTTTGAGGCCGGCCGCGGCGCGCTCGCCGGTGTCGCTCATCCCGAGGCCATCGACGAGGGCGTCATCTCGAACTTCATGGCGGCGCGGTTTTGCCACCAAGGGAACCTCGCCGGCTTCGTCCCCGCCATCCATCCGAGCCTCATGTACAAGCCCGTCACGCGCGTCGAAGGGGCGTGCGGCTCGGGCGGCATGGCCATCCTCACGGGCGCCAAGGCCGTGCTCGCCGAGGTGGCCGAGTCGGTGCTCGTCGTTGGCGCCGAGGTGCAGAACACGGTCAAGTCGATCTACGGCGCCGATTATCTCGCTGGCGCCGGCCACTACTCGGCCGAGCGCAAGAACGGTCACGCCTTCTTCTTCCCCTCGAAGTTCTCGGAGCGGGCCGGCGCTTACTTTGCGAAGTACGAGCGCGACGCGACCCGCAAGGGCATGGCGAGCTGGTACGCGCAGATGGTGCAGAACGCCCGCACGGATCCGAACGCGCAGGAGCACCACAACAAGATCGAAGACCTGGTCGCCGCCGCGCTCGCGCCGCCGCGACCCGACAGCTTTGTCGAGCACCTCAACGTCTTCGACTGCTCGAAGGTTTCGGATGGCGGCTCGGCGCTCATTGTGGCGAGCGAAGAAGGCCTAAAGCGCCTCGGCGTGCGGCGCGAAGACGCGGTCGAGCTCGTGGCCTTTGGTCAGGCCGAGGGCGATATTACGGCCGCGCCGAGCGATTTGACCGAAGTGGCGACGACCAAGAACGCGGTTGCGAAGGCCTTCGCCAACGCCGGCATCGGCAAGGGCGACCTCGGCTTGCTCGAGCTACACGATTGCTTCACCATCACGGCGGTGCTCGCGCTCGAGGCCGTCGGCGTCGCGGCGCGCGGCAAGGGCGCAGCGGCCATCCTCGAGGGCAAGACTCGGCGCGACGGCGAGCTGCCGACGAACCTGAGTGGCGGCCTCATCGGCTATGGGCACTATGTCGGCGGCACGGGCGTACGGCAAGCGGTCGACATTCTACGCCAGCTCACCGGTAAGGCTGGCGGCAGCCAGGTGAAGGTCAAGAAGCCGCACGGTCTGATGATCAGCATGGGCGGCGATGACAAGACGGTGAGCGCGATCGCCTTTCGGCAGGTGAGCTGAGCCACGGACTTCCTGCTCACCCGCCTACCTACGGTGCCGCCACTCCGTCGCCCAGAAGAGAAACGTTCCACGATCCCACGTCGGAGGATGGCTCGATTATGAGGCTAGTGAAGTAGCGCCTAGCCTCGGCCGGGGCGAACGCAAGCACGAGATCACACGTCTTGCCCTCGTGGAGTTCGCGGTGCGCGCAGGCATTCGATGCTACCGTGAACCCAGTCGGGTATATCGTGACATCGACCGTGAGGTCGCCGGGCCCGAGGTTGGTGATCGTCAACGTCACGGCCTTCGTCGAGCCGACGGGGACCTCCCCGAAATAGAACTCGCGGCGCGCGAAGTGGTCCCCCGTGACGTTGAAACCGGCGTGACTTTCACCGCAGCCCTGCACGATGAGAACAAGAGCAGGAAGCGCGGCGAGCAACATCGATGAAAAGCCCGCGACCATTGACACGCCAAGGGATCTTCGTAAACCTTCCATGACACATCCAGCGTACCGCAGAACGGGATGATGGCGATCAAAAACATGAGTGCCTCCAGTTTCGCCAGGTGAACATAAGATGGACTTCACGCTTACCGACGAGCAGCAAGCCATCCGCGCCGCGGCCCGCAAGTTCGCGCAAGCCGAGCTCGCGCCGCGCGCCGCAGAGTTCGACGAGCAAGAGAGCGTGCCGCCCTCGCTCTACGAGCGCCTGGCCGAGCAGGGCTACTTCGGCATGCTCGTGCCCGAGGAGTACGGCGGGGCGGCCATGGATCTCATGAGCTACACGCTCGTGCTCCAAGAGTTCGCGCGCGCCTCGGCGTCGGTGATGGTCGGGCTCGCGGTGCACAACACGCTCGCCTGTGGCGCGCTGCTCGCCTTTGGCTCGCGCGAACAGAAAGAGAAGTACCTGCCGCGCTTGGTCGCAGGAGAGTTCGGCGCCTACTCGCTCACCGAGCCGGGCTCGGGCTCCGATGCGGGGAGCTTGCGCTGCCGCGCCGTCCTCGAGGGCGATCACTACGTCGTCGATGGCAACAAGTGCTTCGTGACCAACGCCGGCCTCGCCAAGCTCGTCGTGCTGTTCGTCTCGACCAAGCCCGAGGCCAAGAATAAGGGCATCTCGTGCCTGCTCGTCGAGCTGCCGAGCGCGGGCGCCACCGTCGGCGCCAAAGAGAAGAAGATGGGCATCCGCGGCTCGGACACGCGCGAGCTCACCTTCGCCGACTGCGCGGTGCCGGCCGCCAACTTGCTCGGCAAGTCCGAGCAGGGCTTCGCCATCGCGTTGTCGCTGCTCGAGGGCGGGCGCATCGGCATCGCGGCGCAGTCGATCGGCATCGCCGAGGCGGCCTTCGCCGAGGCCGTGCGCTACGCCCAGGAGCGTAAGCAGTTCGGTCAGAGCATCGCGTCCTTCCAGGCTATCCAGTTCAAGCTCGCGGCGATGGCGACGCGCATCGAGGCCGCGCGGCTGCTCATGTACGCGGCGGTCGTCAAGAAAGCGGCCGGGGGGCGCGTGGCGCAAGAGGCCTCGATGGCCAAGTGGTTCGCCTCGCAGACGGCCAACTTCGTGGCGAGCGAAGCGGTGCAGATCTTCGGCGGCTATGGCTACATCCGCGACAGCGCGGTCGAGCGCTACTTTCGCGACGCGCGCATCACCGAGATCTACGAGGGCACGTCCGAAGTGCAGCAGATGGTCATCGCGCGCGAGATCTTGGGCTAGTCGCGCAGCCCCCGCCCGGTGAGCGTGACGAACACGTCCTCGAGCGTCGCTGAGTGCGTCGAGAGGCGCTCGAGCGGCACCTCGCGCGCCTCGAGAAAAGCGAGCAGAGCAGGCACCGTGACGTGCACGCGCTCGACCGTGAGCGCAAAGCCCGAAGGGATGCTGCGCACGGCCGTCACGCCGGCGAGGCCAGCGAGGGCCGCCGCGTCGACGCTCGCCGGGGTGCCGAACTCGACGATCTCGTGGCCGACCACCTGCTCGATGAGCTGGCGCGGCGAGCCGAGCGCGATGACCTTGCCGCGATCGATGACCGCCACGCGGTCGCAGAGGCGCTCGGCCTCGTCCATGTAGTGCGTGGTGAGCAGGATGCTGCGTCCTTCGGCCTTCATGTCGCCGACGATGTCCCAGATCTGGCGGCGCGACTGCGGATCGAGGCCGGTCGTCGGCTCGTCGAGAAACAGCAGCTCGGGGTTGCCGACGAGCGCGCAGGCCACGGCCAGGCGCTGCTTCTGCCCACCCGAGAGCTTCTCGTACCAGGCGTTGCGCTTCTCCTCGAGCGCGACGAGCGCGAGCACGTGCTCGACCGTGCGACCTGCGCGATAGAACGAGCGAAACAGGCGCAGGATCTCGTAGACCGTCAGCCGATCGGGCAGGTGCGTCTGCTGCAAGGTGATGCCGAGCCGCGCGCGCAGCTCGTGCTGGTGCGTATCCCAGCGCTGGCCGAGCACCTCGACCTCGCCGCCGCTCGGCTCGAGCAGCCCCTCCAAGACCTCGACAGTGGTCGTCTTGCCGGCGCCGTTCGGTCCGAGCAGGCCAAAGCACTCGCCGCGCGCGACCTCGAGGTCGAGGCCATCGACCGCGAGCACCTCGCTGCCGTAGCGCTTGACGAGGCCTTTGGTGCGGATGGCGGGTGAGGCGGGCATGGGGTGTGACTCTCTCGCAAGGCTCACGGTGCGCACAGCAGCGCGAGCATGGCAAGCGGGGAGTCGCGCGCCGCGTCAAAGACGGCTGTGCTGGCGCCCACATTGAGAACTCGATTGCCCGGCCCCGGGCGCGCGGTGCGCCTTGACGGCCCGGGCCGTTGGTGGAAAAAGCGAGCCCCCCCCCCATTTTTTTCGGCGCCTTGGCGCAACTTCCTGGTGAAGCGATGAGCCCAACGAGCAATGAAGAGAATATCCCGCTTGCCGATGAGGTGCGGCGGCGCTACCTGAATTACGCCCTGTCGGTCATCACGGCCCGCGCTCTTCCCGATGTGCGCGATGGCCTAAAGCCCGTGCAGCGCCGCATCCTGTATTCGATGCACAACAACCTGCACCTGTACCCCGACGCGCGCTTCAAGAAGTGCGCGAGCGTGGTCGGCGATGTGCTCGGCAAGTACCACCCGCACGGTGACACCGCCGCCTACGACGCTCTCGTGCGCATGGCGCAGGACTTCTCGCTGCGCTATCCGCTCATCGACGGCCAGGGCAACTTCGGCTCGCTTGATGGCGACTCGGCCGCCGCCTACCGTTATACTGAAGCGAAGCTGCGTCCCCTCGCCATGGAGCTGCTCAGCGAGCTCAAGGGCGGCACGGTGCCGTTTCGCCCGAACTTCGACGGCACGCTCTTCGAGCCCGTGGTCATGCCGGCGCGCATCCCGAACCTGCTCGTCAACGGCACGACCGGCATCGCGGTCGGCATGGCCACCAACATCCCGCCCCACAACTTGAACGAGATCGTGGGCGCGCTCGTGGCGCTCATCGACGACGGCGCCCTCGAGGTCAAAGACCTCTTGAAGTACGTCAAAGGCCCCGATTTCCCAACCGGCGCCGAGGTCGTCATCACCAAGAAGGACCTGCGCGAGGTCTACGAGACGGGCCAGGGGGCGCTGCGCGTGCGCGGCGAGTACGAGGTGGAGGAGGGCAAGCGCGGGGCGCGCTCGCTCGTCATCACCTCGATTCCCTACAGCGTCTCGAAGGCGACCATCGTCGAGCGCATCGCGAGCATCATCATCGCCCGCAAGCTTCCGCACTTGGTCGACGTGCGCGATGAGTCGACCGACAAGGTGCGCATCGTCTGCGAGCTCAAGCGCGACGCCGACCCACAGCTCGTCGTGGCCTACTTGTTCAAGAACACGCCGCTGCAGACGAACTTCAACGTCAACCTCACGTGTCTCATCCCCACCGACAACCCTGAGATCTGCGCGCCCGAGCGGCTGAACCTAAAGCAGATGCTGCGGCACTTCCTCGATTTTCGCTTCGAGGTCGTGACGAAGCGCTTGGCGCACGAGCTCGACGCGCTCGATGCGCGCATCCACATCCTCGAAGGGTTCAAGGCGGTCTACGACGCCCTCGACGAGGTGATTCGCATCATCAGAAAGAGCGAGGGCAAAGAGGACGCTCACAACAAGCTCGTCACGCGCTTCAAACTCGACGACGAGCAGACCGAAGCCATCCTCGAGCTCAAGCTCTACAAACTCGCCCGGCTCGAGATCAAGATCGTCACCGACGAGCTCAAGGACAAGAAGGAAGAGTCGGCGCGCATCGGCGTGCTCCTCAAGAGCGACGCCAAGCGCTGGGGGATGGTCAAAAAGGAATTGCACGAGGTCGCGGAGCTGCACGGCGACAAGCGCAAGACGCGCATCATCGGCTCCGACGACGCGCCCGAGTTCACGGCCGAGCACTTCATCGTGCACGAGGACGCCAACGTCGTCGTGACGCGCGACGGCTGGGTCAAGCGCGTACGCGAGGTGACCAACATCGCCTCGACGCGTGTGCGCGAAGGGGACGAGGTCATCGCCGTGCTCTTCGGCAGCACGCTGCGGCCCGTCGTGTTCTTCACCAACCTCGGCTCGGCGTATGTCACGCGCATCAACGATATCCCGGCCTCGACCGGCTACGGCGAGCCCATCCAGAAACTGTTCAAGTTCGATGACGGCGAGCGCATCATCGCTTGTCTGTCGCTCGATCCGCGCACCGGCCTCGACCTGCCGGAGCGCCCAGGCGGCGAGGAGGGCAGTGAGGTCGCCATTGATCCGACGGCGCCCCCGCACCTCATCGCGGTCAGCCGCCGTGGCTTTGGCCTACGCTTTTCGCTCTTGCAGCACGCCCAGGTCTCGACGCGCACCGGCCGGCGCTTCGCCAAGCTCGCGCTCGGTGACGAGGTCGTCGACGTGGCGCTGTGCGCCGAGGCGGACAGGCTCATCACGGTGACCGAGAGCGCGCGCGCGCTGTTGTGTCAGGCGAGCGAGGTGAATCTGCTCGCTGGCGCCGGCCGAGGCGTCACGGTCATCAAGGTGGCCGACGACGACGCGGTCATGGGCTTCGCCGTCGGCGCCAAGCCCGAGCTCTCGGTCGAGAGCAAGAAGGGCAAGCAGATCCGCGTCACGACGCGCTCGCACTCGGTCACCGCGCGTGGCGGCCGCGGCCACGAGCTCGTCAAGCGCGATAGTTTGGCCGGTCTCGTGCCCGTGCCGGTGAGTGTGCCGCCGCGACCGGAAGGCAAGGCGGAGGCGGCGAAGAGCGATGCCAAGGCCGACCCGAAGCCAGGATGATGTCAGGGGGCAAGAGTAGGGTAGAGGCTCTCGCACCATCGTGATCGAGCTAGAGGAGTCGTATGTCCACCGCAGCTAAGTCCTACAGCGCCAAAGATATCACCGTGCTCGAGGGGCTAGAGCCCGTACGGCGCCGCCCGGGCATGTACATCGGCGGCGTTGATACGCGCGGTTATCACCACCTGCTCTGGGAGGTCATCGACAACTCGGTCGACGAGGCCATCAACGGCTACGCGCACGTCATCGAGGTGACGCTGCACAAGGATCATCGCTCGGTCACGGTGAGCGACGACGGCCGCGGCATCCCGGTCGACATCCACCCGAAGCACAAGAAGAGCGCGCTCGAGATCATCATGACCACGCTGCACGCCGGCGGCAAATTCGACACCGGCACCTACATTCATTCGGGCGGCTTGCACGGCGTCGGCGCCTCGGTGGTCTGCGCCCTCTCGGCGGTCATGACCGTAAACGTCAAGCTCGACGGCAAGCTGTGGACGCAAACCTACAAGCGCGGCGTGGCGGTGGCGCCCGTCAAAGCGCAGGGCCGGGCTGCGGGCACGGGGACGAGCACCACCTTCGAGCCCGACGACGACATCTTCGGCAAGCTCAACTTCGACGCCGATATCATTCGCGAGCGCCTGGACGCCAAGGCGTACCTGCATCGCGCCCTGAAGATGGTGTTCGTCGATGAGAAGGCCGGCACCCGCGTCGAGTTCTTCCACGAGGGCGGTATCCTCGAGTACCTCTGTTTTCTTGTGGCGCAGCGCGCCAAGACGCCGATTCATCAGAATCCATTCAGTATATCGCGCGACGAGAAGCCGCGCGTCGAGATCGCGTTGCAGTGGACCGAACACACCGAAGAATACATCCGCTCCTACGTCAACGGCATCCCGACGGGCTCGGGCGGCACGCACGAGAACGGCCTCAAGTCGGGGGTCGTCAAGGCCATCCGCAACTACATCGAAACGCACAGCCTCGCCCCGCGCGGCGTCACGCTCACCGCCGAGGACATCCGCGAGGGGCTCACGGCGGTCGTCTCCTATTACATCCTCGAGCCGCAGTTTCAGGGGCAAACCAAAGACCGCCTCAACAACCCCGAGGCCGCCAACGAGGTCGAGTCGGTGATTCGTCCGACGCTCGAGACCTGGCTCAACGAGAACCGGGCCGGCGCCGATGCCATCGTCGGGCGCATCGTCCTCGCGGCGCGCGCCCGCGAGGCCTCGCGCAGCGCCGCCCAAGCCGTGCAGCGCAAGGGCGCCGTCTCCCATCGGCTCAACTTGCCCGGCAAGCTCGCCGACTGCTCCTCGACCGATCCCGCCGAGAGCGAGCTGTTCATCGTCGAAGGTGACTCGGCTGGTGGCTCGGCCAAGCAGGGCCGCGATCGGCGCACGCAGGCCATCCTCCCCTTGCGCGGCAAGGTGCTCAACGCCGAGCAGGCCTCGCAGCAGAAGGTCACCGACAACAAGGAGCTGCAAAACATCGTCTCGGCGCTCGGCTGCGGCCTTGGTCCCGACTTCGATATCGCGAAGCTTCGCTACGGCAAGGTGTTCTTGCTCATGGACGCCGACGCCGATGGTCACCACATCTCGACGTTGATGCTTACCTTCTTCTACCGCCACCTGCCTGAGCTCATTCGCCACGGCCACATCTATCTGGCGCAGCCGCCGCTCTACCGCATCTTGCTCGGCAAGGAGATCTTTTGGGCGCTCGACGACGCCCACAAGGAGAAGATCCTCACCGCGACCAAGAGCCGCGCCAAGCCCGAGATTCAGCGCTTCAAAGGCCTCGGCGAGATGATGCCCGATCAGCTCAAGCTCACCACCTTGAGCCCGAAGTCGCGCCAGTCGCTGCGCGTCGTCATCGACAACGAGCTCGAGACGGATCGGGTGATGAATGAGCTGATGGGCAAGGATGCATCCTTGCGTTTTCGCTTCATCCGCGAAATGGCGGGCGAGGCCGACGAGCTCGATGTCTGACGATCGACAGGCGAGCCTTTACACTCGCCCGTCGCGACCGTTAGGATGCAGTGCGGCGCTAGATCGATCTTTGGCGCTATGCTAGCGTGGGCGTGAGATGTTTCCGGGCTACAACCACAACGTCAAGTACCAAGAGCGCATCTTCCACGTGCAAACGGAAGATAGCGGCGTGGCGAATCCACACATCATCACGCTTCTCTACTACGGCGGCAACATCCTCGACCGCGTCAAGAACTCCTACGCCGAGCGCGTCAAGGCGCCCGACTTCAACGACGCCATCCCGAAGCTGATGCAGCAGCAGCACAAGGACGTGATGCGCGGCCTCATCACGGGTAAGTACGACCAGCGCATCGTCGAGCGCTCGAAGGGCGCGGCTTTTCTAAACGGCCCGGCGCCGCTCAACGTCGACGCTGGCTCGCAACACAGCGCGTCGGTCGGCTTCGGTGGGATGGCTGACGCCGCCAAACGCAAGGCCGCAGCCGGCCAGCCGGGCGCTGTGCCCCCGGGCGTACCCGCACCGCCACCCTCGTTCGATGGCACCTTCTCCACCGAGGGCTCGCTGCTCGACGCCTTCGCCAAGGCCATCCCGACGCTCGACGCCGAGCAGTTGCGCGCCGCCCTCGACTCGAACGACGACAGCCTGGTGTTCGGTGATGCCGCGGAGGGCCGCGGCTTCGATCAGATGATGGCCGACTTCTTGTTGAAGTAGGCGAGCCGCGGCGCCGGCGCGCGCGACATTCGTCGTGCCCCTAGTCGTGTGACTCGCGACGGTAGTAGTCGCTTGGGCCGTTTTGCAGCCCGTAGGCCTCGATCTCGAAAGGAATGTCACCGTAGGCGCCCCAGACGTCGAAGCCGTTGGTCACGAAATTGCCGGCGATCCGGGCGTAGTACACCGACAGGAAGCCCGGGACGCCACCGGGGGACTCGCGGTACTGCAGGGTGTGCACCGATTCGTGGCGGATGAGGCTGCCCGAAGCATCGGTCTCGCCGTTCGCGAGATACACGTCGTCGCCGAGGGTGAAGGCGCCTACACCCGGCGGCATGAACAACGTTTCGATGAGCGAGGGCCCCGGAATGATTCGAATGCGATCGATGACTTCGGTGGGGTAGTACTCGGCCATGGAGCGTCGCTCGTCGTTGTTGAGGCGGCGCGGCTCTACGACGGAATCGGACACTCCCTTGACCCCGTAGAACAGCACCGAAAGGGGGACGAACGCGACGCCGATAAAAGGCTGCGTGACGAGCTCGACGGCGCTGGCCCAGCTCTTCGTCCACTTGAGGCCGACGAGGTTCTTGCAGAACGTAGCGATGGCGCCGAGCGCCGCCTGCGGCATGCGCACGACACCCTCGATGAGGCCGCCCACCGCGCCGAAGACGGGCTTGGCGACCGAGCCGATGCGCCGCCACAGTTCGTCTGGTTTGACGCCGAAGAGCAAGGCCGGTGAGGCGATGAGCCACGCGGCGCCTTGCACCACGTAGCGCGCGCCCGAGACGATGAAGTTGGCCGCTTTGACGACGAGGTCGGTCGGCACGGCGAAGATGCGGGCGACGGCCTCCCACGCTTTGTCCCAGGTCGACTTGTGCGCCTCGCGGGCCGCGACGATCGAGGGATTCTCGCGAACCATGCGCAAGGGGGCTGTGGCTGCAGTAGCCGATACCGTGGGGACCGGCATGGCGCTGCGCAGGGCCTTCGTCTCGGTCAGGTCGGCCTGCGGCGCGATGGCCTTCGATCCGATAGCCTGGTTCGTCGTAGGAACGGGTCTCGGCGCCTCGTTCGTGACCGTGGCCCTCGCCAACTCGAGCGACCCGTTGAGCTGCACCGGCTCGGGCAAGGCCGCCGGCCCGATGCGCTTACGCTGCGCGGGCGTCAAGCGGGCCTGGTGCGTCGCCCCGAGGCCGGGGGTGGACAGTCCGGTCGCGAGGGCGGGGCCGGCGCTGCCGACCTCGAGCGCGGGTGCTCGCCTGGCCCAGGGCGCTTGCGCCGTCGTATCGCCGCCGGTCGGGGAGGTCGCCGGGGCGCTGCGCTCGGCGGCCGTCTTAGTTGTGAACGAGCGGGCCTCGGCGAGGTCGGGGGCCTCTTCGGAAGGGCGCGCGTCGGGTTGGCGTGGGAGCTTGTCGATGTCTCGGTCTATCTTCATTGGCTACCTCATTGCGGTGTTAGGCCAACATACGCCGCTCGATGCTTGGCGGCTAGGGTTTGTGGGGCGTCCGAAGCGTTTTGCCGGCGCGCGAGGTCGGCCAAGTACGAAGCCATGGCGAGGCCCTCGCCCATTCGCGTCCCCGCGCGGCCGAGGAATGCCGTTGGTTGCGGCCGCAGGCTTTCTTGCGCGAGCACGTCGACGAGCTCGCCACAGCCGCGGCGCCTCAGGTTGCAGTATGCGGCTTTGAGCAGCTCGCCCCGCGGCGCGGGCGCTGCGTTCGGCGCGGTCGACGAACTCGCAGGCGGCGTTCGTCTGTCGCCAGCCGCGCTGGGTGATGAGCTCCGTGACGACGATCGCACGGCGCCGAGCGTGGCTTCGAGCAACGAGAAGGTCGAGGCATTCCAAGAGAGGAGCACGTCGCCCGGCTCGACAAATCGCGCCCAACCGGCGCGTACCTCGTCCAAGCTCAGCCCGTCGCACAAGGCCGCGTGCGAGAGGCCCATCTTGGCCAGGTGCACTTCGTCTGGCCAGTGATCGGTCGCTGCCGGGCGGACGAGCGCCGCAAAGCTCTCGCCGCTCAAGCGCTCTGCGGTCCAGTGGACGAGTTGGATGTGCCCGCCGCGCTGCTCCATCTCTCCGTAGACCACGACCAAGCGGTGCGCATCGAGCGCCAAGCTCGTGGGCAGCCGTCGCGCCGGCCTCGCGCGGCGCGTCCGCGCGTACGACACCGCGCGGCGCTCAGTGCGCAGGCCGAGGTGCGTGTCGATCATGCCGCTAAAGGCCGCGAGCAGCTCGGCAAAGCCTTCGGTTTCGGGCTCGAGGATCTCGAGGGCTTGGACGATGGCCTCGATGGTCGAGCGGCAATGCGCGGCGGGCTCTCGCCGCACGCGATAGAGGCTCGCGTCGCGCGGGGTGATGACGACGCGCGGCAGTGTCTGCAGGGCGGGGAGCGCCTTCCACATGCTGCGCGCCTGCGACCAGGTGCCGTCGAGTACCACGAGGGCGTTTGGCCGCTCGTCGACCGTCAAGCTCGCGAGATCGCGAGCGCCAGGGGCGGGGAAGAGCAGCGCGGCGCCGGCCGGCAGCGGCTCTGTGAGCCAGTCGTGCTCGCTCTCGTGGCCCGCACCATAGATGGCAAGTCGTAGGTTGGCGAGGCCGAGCCGCGCCAAGCGCACCGTGCCGAGTGGATGCAGGCGCTCGCGCGGATGTTGCAGGAGCAGCACGGGCGTGCGGTTAGCGATTCTCGGCACATGCGGACACACGCAGGCCGCCTGCGGCCGGAAGCACCGGTAGCAGACGGCTCGTGGGATCACGGCCGCCGCAGCGCTTGGCTTACTGGCAGTTGAAGTAGGCGTTGGTCGAGTCGAGGCCGCACACCATGCTCTTGGCCGTGCAGTCGAGGGCAAACACGTTGCCGTTTTCGCACCAGATCACCTGGTTGTCCGCGCAGCGGCCTTCGAAGGTCTCGCCCGAGCAGGGGTCGGCTTTTTGCGCCCGGCCGCAACCGTAGTAGCTGTTCACGTCGTCGAACATGCAGGCCTGGCCCTTGTCGGCGCAGTTGCTCTCGTAGACCTTGGCGTTCTCGCACCAGATGACCTTGCTGCCGTCGCAGCGGCCGGCAAAGGTTTCGCCCTGGCAGGCGTCGGTCGCGGGCGCCGGCACAGTAGTGGTCGGCGGCGTCGAGGGCGAGGCGGGCGAGGTCGAAGGCGCGGCGCTGCCGTCGAGGCCGAGGAACGTCTTGTAGATATCGACGCGCGTATCGACGCCATACTTGGTGCAGTACGCGTCGCCGTAGGAGGTGACGCCGACGATGAAGTACTTGCCAGCCTCATCCTTGTAGAACGCCGGGCCGCCCGAGTCGCCGTTGCAGGTGTTGAGGCGCGGGTCGTCGTAACGGAACGTCTGCGCGTTGACCTTGCTCAGCTTGATGGACACGGCGCGCTTCTCGCCGTCACCCGTTTGCGTGTAGCCGTTGGTGACACCGTAGCCGACGAAGAGCAGCGACGAGCCGACGAACGTGTCGTCGAGCGAGGCGAGCACGGGGAGCGGTTCGACAGGGGCGTCCTTCTCGAGTTCGACGAGGCCGATGTCGTTGCTGATGTTCTGCTCGTCGTACTGGGGGTGGGCGGTGATGCTCTTTACCTTGAGCGTGTAGGAGGGCTTCTTGATGTTGGGGCCAATGACGAAGGTCATCGCCGACGCGGCGTAGCCAAAGACGCAGTGTCCGGCTGTGACGATGGTGCGCTTGGTGATGAGCGTGGCGCTGCAGTGCATCTGGCCGTTGAGCAGCAGGGCGCCCGTGCCCGGGATCTCGCTGAAGGCCGTGCCGCCGACGATGCGGTTCTGCCCCGTGACGTGGGCCGCGGTCGGCGCAGTGACGGTGCTGGCCTCTGGCGCGCTGCCGCAGGCGCCGAGAGCCAGCGCGAATACAGAGAGGGCCAAGATGTTCGTACGCTTCATTGTGATGCTCCCGAGGCTGCGGCACGGACATTTCATGACATGCGCATCCATCGACATAGCCGAGACTACCGACCAGCCGCTCATCGGTCAAGCGAAAAAATCAACGATATCAGGTGGTTACATGTGGTCAGAGGTCGCCCAATGTACGACATGGAGGGTGATGTAGGTGCATGTCGCCCCGTCGACGCGCTTTGGGGTGAGGATGCGGGGTGACTCGCCGTAGTGATAGAACTCGACATCGAACGATCGATTGATCGTAGCTTCTCGTTTCTACTTATGAATTCGTCTGCAGCTCGGCTGGTTCAATCGTCTGCAGCGCTTACCGGTTCGTCTTCGAAGGTTTGCCACCGGGGTCGTCTGCCGGCAGCGAAGCGATCGGGATGAGGTGCCCGTGCACGCGCTTGGCGTTGAGATAGCGCGTGTTGTAGGGATTGACGCCTACCACGAGGGGGGCCTGCTCGACCACTTCGATCCCGAGCGCTTCGAGCTCCTCGCGCTTCTTAGGATTGTTGCCGAGCAGGCGGACGCGGCGTTTGTCTCCGAGTAAGAAGCGCAGCAGGCGCGCGGCGTCGCCAAAGTCGCGTGAGTCGGTGGGTAGGCCGAGCTTCTCGTTGGCCTCGTACGTATCGTGGCCGGCGTCCTGCAAGAGGTAGGTGACCGCCTTGGCCCACAGCCCAATCCCGCGGCCCTCGTGGCCGGCCATATACACGACTGCGCCGGCGCCGGCCGCGGCGATTTGGGCGAGCGCGGCGGCGAGCTGCGGGCCGCAGTCGCAGCGCAGCGAGCCGAACACGTCGCCTGTCACGCAGTTCGAGTGGACGCGCACGAGCGGACGGTCGGCCTGTGACAGATCGCCGAGCACGAGCGCCGAGTTGACGGCCAGGTGGCTGCCGAGCAGGCTGAAGAGGTGCTTCGGGCCGTTGCGGCGCACCTCTTCGACCACGTCCTCGATGCGGCGCAGATCCGAGTGCCGCGCCCAGGCGTACCATTCGAAGGTTGTCGGGGCGCTATCGTCTGGCCCGACGGCGAGGGGCAGCGGCACCGGCCCGACGAGGCTGATGAACGGCGTGCTCGTGCCTTCTGCGGCACACCGTTGTCCTCGCTCATCGATGGCGACGAGCTTGCCGTTGGCGACGAGGAACTTCTTGATGCTCGGGTCGAGGTAGGAAAACATTCGCCGGTTAGCATAGCCTCACCCGCCGCCCGTGTCATGGGGGTCGCCTTACGGCCCCGGGCTGATGCGGAATTCCGATCGCGGCCCGCGGGCCGTCACCGTGAAGCTGATGCCGAGCGCTCGCAGGGTGGCGAGGCCGCCTGTCAAGACGATGACGACGCCGCCGCCGATGAGTAGGCCGAGCTTGCTCGTCGGTTCGGGGTCGACGATGGCCGCGGCGATCATCCACACGCCGATGCCCGTCAAACCGACGCCCGCGAGCGCCGCCGCGACGGTTCGCCAGGCCACTCGGCCCTTGGTCTTCGCCGCGCGGATGAGCGTGACGGCTGATTCGAGGTCTGCCTTGGTCAGCCCGAGTTCGTGGTCATCGACCAGGTCGAATCCCGTCTTGCTCGCGTAGGCCTGGATCGCCTGCTCGAGCCACTTTGGGTCGGATGTGGCGATCTTCATGATGTCCCCCCCGCAGGGCGGGCATGGAGGGGTGCCGCCCGGTGCGCCCGAGCTTACCACAGGCCGACGTGTGATGGACACGGCCGACCGCTGCTCGGCGGGCGGCGGCTCGGGCTCGCTCGAGCGGACCCCGATCGTTGGCCCCACGGTCATCTTGCCGAGTCGCCTGCTGCTTGGCATGCTCTCTGTCGAAGAGAGGCCGGCATGCAGACTCGCCGTGTTCGTCACGTTCACTCGTTCGCCGCCGCCATCGCCGTTCTCGCTCTCGGCTGTCGCGCCGAAGGCGCCGTTCCGGCTCCGGGCCGCGTGCGCGCTGCCGTGCACGCCGGCAGCTGGTATCCGGCGGATGGAGCCTTGCTGCGCGCCACGCTCGAGGGATGGCTCAGCGCCGCGTCCGCGTCGATCCCCGGATTGGCGTCGGCTTCCGCACCGACGTCCGGACCGGCATCGGCGCCTGCATCGAAGTCTGTACCGGCATCGGCGCTTGCATCGACGTCTGTGCCGGCATCGGCGCTTGCATCGACGTCTGTGCCGGCGTCAAGCGACGCCGTCGTGGCAGTCGTGGCGCCCCACGCGGGAATGCGCTTTAGCGGCGCGGTGGCCGGCGCGGCATACGCGGCGCTCGGTCGGGCCGCGGTCAAGCGCGTCTTCATCCTCGGTCCATCCCATCAAGAGGCCTTCGTCGGCATCGCTCTGCCGGCGACCGACATCTCGGCCTTCGCGACGCCGCTTGGCGCCTTGCGCGTCGATGCGACGGCGCTCGCGGCCTTGCGCGGCAAGCCGGGCTTCGACGGTCCGGCGAGCGCGCAGGAGCGCGAGCACAGCATCGAGATGCAATTGCCGTTCGTCGCCTTGCTGGCCCCACAGGCGTCCATCGTGCCGATGGTGGTCGGGCGGGTGGGCGACGTCGCCGCCGCCGAGCGCTTGGCAGCATCGCTGCGGCCGCTGCTCGGCGCGGGCGACATCGTCGTCGTGAGTAGCGACTTCACGCACTACGGCGAATCATACGGCTACGTCCCCTTTACGGCCGCAGTGCCCGAGCGCTTGACCGAGCTCGCCACGCAAGCCGTCGATGCGTTGACGCGCGTTGACGCCGTCGCCTTTGCGGCGCACCTCGCGAGCACCGGCGACACAATCTGTGGGCGTGAGCCCTTGGCCGTGCTGCTCGCTTTGCTGCCGCCCGCAAGTCGCGGCACGCGCCTCGCCTTCGATACGAGTGGCCGGATGCTCGGCGATTGGCAGACCTCGGTGAGCTACGTCGCGCTCGCTTTTACCCGCGCGGGCGGGTTTGCCGGCGCGGTGCCGGCGCGGCACTCGAGTGGGGCGACCGCACCTGCGGCAACGGCCGTGACGGCAGCGCCGGGGACTGCGACGCCGGCAGGGGAGGCCGGACAACCCATGGTGCTCGATGCCGCGGGTCAGGCGTTTGCCCTCGGACTTGCGCGTCGCACGCTCGAGATCGTGCTCGCTGGCGGTGCTGTGCCCGACGCGGTCGCCCTGCGCGTGCCGAGCACGCCGGTGTGGCAGGCTTCCTACGGCACCTTCGTGACTCTCAAACGCCACAATGAGCTGCGTGGCTGCATCGGCCATATCGAGGCTGTCGAGCCCCTCTGGCGCGACGTGCGCGACAACGCTATCGCCGCCGCTTTGCAGGACCCGCGCTTCGCCAAGGTGACTCAAAGCGAGCTCGCCGGACTCGGCCTCGAGATAAGCGTACTGACACCGCTACGGCGTATCGCTGCCGTCGACGAGTTCGAGGTCGGCCGGCATGGGATCGTGCTGGCGCTTGGCGGCCGGCGCGCCGTGTTCCTGCCGCAGGTCGCGCCCGAGCAGGGCTGGGACCGCGTGACGACGCTCAATCACCTGGCGAGTAAGGCGGGGCTGCCGATGCAAGCGTGGCGAGACGTGGGCGCGCAGTTCGATGTCTTCACTGCGCAGGTGTTTGGCGAGCCGTCACGCTAGCTCGTCGGTGAACGTGTCGTCGCGACCGCACGTATCGAGGACGTCGATTGTGCTTGCCTCGCCCTATGTAGTTATTTATATTTCCGATGTAAATTAGGTGTAATTGATGCGAGCGAGCCAAAAAGTCGATTACGCGTTGCGTGCCATGCTGGAGCTTGCGGCGATGACGGGCGGGCGGCGTTTGCGCCGCTCGGCCGAGGTCGCCGCCAAAGCGCACGTACCCGAGCGCTACCTCGAGTCCATCATGGCCGATCTCGGGCGCGCCGGGTTGCTCCATAGCCGGCGCGGCCCCGAGGGCGGGCACGAGCTTGCCCGACCCGCCGCCAAGGTGACCGTGGCGGCGATTCATCAGGCCGTAGCCGGCGCGCTCGACCTCGGGGGTGAGGCGCGCGGCGTCGGCAAGCCGCCTCAGGACGGTGTCGATGCAGCGCTCAGGGGGTTTTGGCGCGACGTTGAGCGCGCGGTGCGTGACGCCATGCAGCGTGTAACGCTTGAAGACTTGCGACGTCGCGCCGATAGCCGGCGCGACGTGAACGATTTTGCCATCTGAAACCATAGGGTTCGGTCGCCTGTGCGCGGGCCGGACAAAGGAGATCTTCATGGAACGGTTTTTTGCAGACAATAGCCTGAGCATTGGCGGCACCCCGCTCATCCAGCTCAACCGCGTCACCGAAGGCCTGGGCGCTCGGGTCGTCGCCAAGATCGAAGGACGCAATCCGGCCTACTCGGTCAAGGACCGCATCGGTCAGGCTATGATCATGGCGGCCGAGCGCGATGGCTTCCTGAAGCGCGGCTCGCGCGACAAGGTCGTCGTCGAGCCGACGAGCGGCAACACGGGCATCGCGCTCGCTTTCGTCTGTGCGGCGCGCGGCTATCCGCTCGTGCTCACGATGCCCGAGACGATGTCCATCGAGCGGCGCAAGATGCTCAAGGCTTTTGGCGCCGATCTCGTGCTCACCGAGGGCGCCAAGGGCATGCCGGGCGCGATCGCCAAGGCCGAGGAGATCGCCGCCTCCGACACGAGCAAGTATTACATGCCGCAGCAGTTCAAGAACCCGGCCAACGTCGAGGTGCACTTCAAGACGACCGGGCCCGAGATCTGGAGTGACACCGACGGCAAGGTCGACATCTTCGTCGCCGGCGTCGGCACGGGCGGCACCATCACCGGCGTCGCGCGTTACCTCAAGAACGAGAAGAAGCGCAAGATTCGCGCCGTGGCGGTCGAACCGGCCGCTTCGCCCGTCCTTACGGCCCTGCGCCGCAACGAGCCACCGAAGCCGGGGCCGCACAAGATTCAAGGCATTGGCGCGGGCTTCAAGCCCGACATCCTCGACCTGTCGCTCGTCGACGACGTGCAGACGGTCTCGAACGAGGCGGCAGTCGAGATGGCGCGGCGGCTGCACAAAGAAGAGGGCATCACCTGCGGCATCTCGTCGGGCGCGGCCGTGGCGGCGGCGCTCGAGGTCGCGCGGCAGGTCGAGCACAAGGGCAAGCTCATCGTGGTCGTGCTCCCCGATGCGGGCGAGCGCTATCTGTCGAGCGTGTTGTTCGAGAACATCACGGCGTGATCACGCGCCCGCGGGTCAATCGGTAAGCCAGACCTGTGCAGGTGGTTTGGCCGATGTATTTCTTATCCCTTCGGTAGGCAGTGCCTACTGTCGCGGCGCCCGCGCCTCGATTGCACGAGCGAGTGCGACGCCACCGCGTCAGTCGTCGGTCAGCCTAGATGATTCGTGATTCCCGGCCGGCCAAACGCAGGCGGCACCGTGCCGTAGATTTGAATAGACGCCGTCTGCCGATTGCTGCCAGCTCCGCCGTGTGGTATCCAATTGGTATGAGTCTGAATACCAAGTCGAGCATCACGCTGCCGCAGCGCGAGATCGCCGTGGTCAAGAGCCTTCGCGCGCGCCTGCGCCTAAAGAGCAACGTCGAAGTCGTGCGCGCCGGCTTGCGGCTCTTGCAGGAGCAGACCAATCGCCACGCCCTGCTCGAAGCCTACAAATCGGCGTCGGCGGCGACTCGGCAGACCATCTACGCGGAGTTGGATGATCTCGATCACTTGGCCGGCGAGGGAATCGATTGAGCGTGTGCGTTGAGCACGGGCGGCTCTATTTGGCCGATTTGAGCCCCCGTTTCGGCACCGAGCCCGGCAAACTGCGGCCGGTGTTGGTGGTGCAGACCGATCTGCTCAACGCCGCGGGTCATGCCTCCACGTGGGTCTTGCCGTGTACCACGCGTCTCGTTGGCGAGAACCTGCTGCGCGTCGTCTTGCCGGCGGGCCTGGCCGGCAACAGCGACGACTGCGAGATCATGATCGACCAGAGCCGGGCCATCGACAATCGTCGCATCTGCAAGGATCTCGGCCGTCTGCCGCGCGGCGTGCTCGCCGAGGTGAAGCGCAAGCTGCGCCTCGCTGCGGATTCGTAACGGCTGCGATCACCGGTTGGTTACAAACCCCGCCGCGCCCCCTTCTTTGGCGCGACGATTTCTGGAATAAGCCGTGGCCTAGGGGCTCTTGCCAAAGGACGTGCCATGACTCTGAGCCAAATCGCGCGGACGGTCGGTGAGTCGGCGACCCTGCGCTTGAACGAGATCGCCTCCAAGATGGTGCAAAAGGGCGAGCCGGTCATCCACTTGGGTGGCGGCGAGCCGAAGACCAAGCCGCCGCTCGACGCCCTCGTGAGCGCCGCGGCGCTGCTCAACAGCGGCGAGGTGCGCTACACGCCGGCCGACGGCATCCCGGCCCTAAAGCAGGCCATCCTGCGCTACACCGAGCAGTTCTACGGCCGCCTCGTCTCGCCTGACCACGTGCTCGTCTCGAACGGTGCCAAGCAGTCGATCCTCGTGGCGCTGCAGGCCATCTTGAACCCGAAGGACGAGGTCGTTTACCCCGTGCCCTACTGGGTGAGCTACCCCGAGATGGCCAAGCTCATCGGCGCGGTGGGGGTTCCGGCCAAGGCCGAGGACGGCAGCTTTCTGCCGACGCTCGCCGACATCGAAGACAAGCTCAGCTCCTATACTCGATGTATTATTCTCAATAGCCCGAACAACCCCTCAGGGGCGGTGTACAGCAAGGAGTTCATCGCCTCGGTGGTCGAGCTCTGCGAGAAGCGCGACCTCTACCTCATCATGGACGACATCTACCACCGGCTCATCTTCGACGGCCGCACGACGACGTCGGCGTACGAGTTCGCCAAAGACAAGAGCGAGAACTCGAAGCTCATCATCATCAACGGCGTCTCGAAGATGTACGCCATGACCGGCTTTCGCATCGGCTGGGCGGTCGCCAACAAGAAGCTCATCGAGGCGATGACCAACATCCAGGGGCACCAGACCTCCGGACCGTCGTCGCTCCTGCAGCACGCCGCTGTCGGGGCGCTCAACGGCGTGCAGTCGAGCGTCGAGAGCCTGCGCCTCACCCTCGAGAACAATCGCAACGTCTTGGTCGAGCGCCTGCGGGCCTTCGAGGGCGTGCGCATCGCGCCACCCGGCGGCACGTTCTACTCGTTCCCGGACTTTCGCGCCTACGAGAAGAGCTCCGTCAAGCTCGCCCACCTGCTGCTCGAACGCGTCAAGGTGGTCACCGTGCCGGGCGTCGAGTTCGGCATGGAAGGGCACCTGCGCATTTCGTACTGCGGCACCATCAAAGACATTCGCGAAGGCATTGAGCGCATCAAGTGGGCGCTCGATCCGAACGCGCCCAACGAGATCTTCATCGGCGATCATCGCCAAGTCAGGGATTGGTCATGAAGCTTACGCACATGCAGTCGCCGGCCTTTAAGGAGGCCGAGGAGCTCGCGAGCGTCTTTGGCCTCTCTAACCACGGGCTCTACAACTTGGGCCGCGTCTACTGGAACCTGCCGACGCCCGCGCTCTACGAAGAGGCGGTGTTTCGCGGCGAGGCGCACCTCGGCGCCGGCGGTCCGCTCATCGTCAACACGGGCAAGCACACGGCGCGCGCCGCGGCCGACAAGTTCGTCGTGCAGGAGCACGAGACGCAAGAGCGCGTCTGGTGGGGTGAGTACAACCGGCCCTTTGCGGCCGAGAAGTTCTCGGCCTTGCATGCTCGCGTCTCGGCGTTCTTGCAGGGCCAGGACGTCTTCGTGCAGGACTGCTACGCTGGCGCCGATCCGGAGTATCGCCTGCCGGTGCGCATCGTCACCGAGTACGCCTGGCACTCGCTCTTCGCGCGCGACATGTTCCTCACCGTGCGCGACCGCGACGCGCAGAAGAAGCACGTCCCCGAGTTCACCATCATCGCCGCGCCGTCGTTCAAGGCCGATCCGCGCGCCGATGGGACGCGCAGCGAGACCTTCATCGTGTTGAACTTCGCCGAGCGCCTCGCCATCATCGGCGGCACGGGCTACGGCGGCGAGATCAAGAAGAGCGTCTTTACGGTGATGAATTTTCTTCTGCCGCTGCGCCACGTGTTGTCGATGCACTGTTCGGCCAACGTCGGTGCGGGCGGCGACGTGGCGTTGTTCTTTGGCCTCTCGGGCACCGGCAAGACCACGCTCTCGGCCGACCCCGCGCGCCGCCTCATCGGCGACGACGAGCACGGCTGGAGCGACAACGGCGTCTTCAACATCGAGGGCGGCTGCTACGCCAAGGTGATTCGCCTCTCGGCCGAGAGCGAGCCCGAGATCCACGCCTGCACGCACCGCTATGGCACTGTGCTCGAGAACGTCATGTGGGATCCGACCACGCGCCGGCTCGACTTGAACGATGACGCGCGCACCGAAAACACGCGCGCCGCCTATCCGCTCGAGTTCATCCCGAACGCCGTGCCCGAAAAGCTCGCCGCGACGCAACCGAAGAACATCATCCTGCTCACCTGCGACGCGAGCGGCGTCATGCCGCCCATCGCCAAGCTCTCGCCTGAACAAGCGGTGTATCACTTCATCTCGGGCTACACGTCGAAGATCGGTGGCACCGAGATTGGCCTCGGCACGGAGCCCGAGATTACCTTCAGCGCCTGCTTCGGCGCGCCCTTCATGGTGCATCACCCGTACGTCTACGCCGACATGTTGCGCGCCAAGATGATCCGGCACGACGCGACCTGCTGGCTCGTGAACACCGGCTGGACCGGCGGCTCGTTCGGCATCGGCAAGCGCATCAGCATTCGTCATACGCGTGCCTTGCTCAACGCGGCGCTCTCGGGCGAGCTGCGCTCGGTCGAGTACCGCAAGGATCCGGTCTTTGGCTTCGCGGTCCCGAAGACCTGCGCTGGGGTACCGGTTGAGATCCTCGAGCCCGCCAACACCTGGGGCAATCGTGACGACTATGCCAAGAAGTACGATGCGCTCGCGGCGCGCTTTATCGAGAACTTCAAGTTGTTCGCGAGCGGCTGTCCGGCCGAGGTGGCGGGCGCTGGGCCGAAGCGGGTTGGGCGGTAACGGTTTGGGCGGTGTCGCGCCGGAGCGGGCGGCAAGGAGACGTGGCCGCCCGACCGGCGATTGAGCGACCGGCCGATAGCTTGCGCGGCGCGTCAGATTGCGCGACGTTGGAGGCAAGGCGGGCGTGCTCGCGCGAGCGTGCGGAGGTAGGCAAAGATGGGCATCGAAAAGCGGACGCTCACTGCGCTCGTGGCCTTTGCCAAGAACTCTAAGCTCCTGGCATTGCTCGATCGTCCCGGTCTCTACGAGCTGTCGCAGCACGCGGTGGTGCAGGACGTCCCCTCCGGGCACGTCATCGTCACGCAAGGCGACATCGGCGACAACTTCTACCTCCTCGCCGAAGGCGAGGTCTCGGTGCGCGTGCGCGAGGCTGGGGGCAAGGAAGTCGCCAAGCTCTCGGCGGGCATGTTCTTTGGCGAGATCGCGGTCGTGACGCGCCAGCCGCGCTCGGCCACCGTGGTCGCTATCACACCCTCGCGCCTGTTGTGTTTTCCGCGCGCGCCCCTGCTCGCGCTCATTCGCAAGTACCCCGAGTTGCGCAGCGTCATCAGCACCGTGGGCCTCGCGCGCAGCGAGGAGAACATGCGCCTCGCGAGCGAAGGGCAAGAGGGTGATGGTCTCGCTGATCTGCTCGAGGGCGACGATGAGTCGGCGGCTGAGCGCCGCACCGAGTCCGATGCTGCGGCTGTAGATAGCGCCGGTGCCTCCGGGGCGGATGACGATGCAGCCGCTCGGGCGGCTGAGCCCGCATCCGACCCAGAGTTCGAAGGTGATATCGACGTCGATGTGGATATCGATGTCGATCATGGCGAACATACAGGCAGCTCGAGCGCGGGTCGCAAGTAGCGAGCGCTGGCGGCGGTCAGGGGGCCGTGGCCGAGCCCGACAAGAACTCACGCAAGGCCGCGTTGACGGCACCTGGCTGCTCGAGCGGCGCCAGGTGTCCCGCGTTGGCAATGGATACAAAGCGGGCCCCGGCAATCGCGGCCGCCATCTCGCGCCCCGTCGCTACGGGGATGAGCGCGTCCGCTTCGCCATGCACGACGAGCGTCGGCACGTCGATCTCAGAGAGCAGCGGGGTCGAGTCGGGGCGCTCGCGCATGGCCAGGCTGTCGCGGGCCGCCGTCTCGCCCGGAGTCTCGACGAACATGCTCTCGACGAGCGCGCGGACGGGCGCCTGTGTGTTCGGGCCGAGCAGCTTTGGCAGCATGGCGGACAAGAGGGCGCGCGTGCCCTCGGTACGCACTTTGGCGGCCGTAGCGAGGCGTCCCGCCCGCGCCGAGTCCGGGTCGGCGCCGGCGCGCGTGCACATGAAGATGAGCGAGCGCACGCGCGCGCGGTGTCGGCGCCAAAAGGCGAGCGTGACGTAACCGCCCATCGACAGGCAGCCGAGGTCGATTTCCGCGATGCCGAGCGCATCGAGCGTGCGCGCGAGATCGTCGGCGTAGACGTCCATGCCATACGTCTCGTCAGGGACCTGTCGACTCTTGCGCCGCCCACGCAGGTCGACGGCGATGACGCGTCGAAGAAAGGCGAGGGCCGCGAGCTGCGCCTCCCACATGCGGGCGTCGAGAGGAAAGCCGTGCACGAGCACGAGAGTCTTGCCGTTGTTGCGATCGCTCTCGTCGGCGCCGAGGATCATCGCGCTCATGTCGGCCTCCTGGGCAGGCGTGGCGATCGGATTGACTCGCCGACCCTTGTGCGCGCAAGTCTAGGCCGATCTGGCGAGGAGGCAAGTCTGGGCGCCAGGCCGAACGCCGGTCGTGTGGATTTCGGTCTTGATCATTCGCTGCTACGCTTCAGAATGGGCCGAATGAGCACCGCGCTGCAATCGTTCGCCGTACGGCGCATGGCGCTCGCCGTCGCCGTGGTTGGTGCGCTGGCGTCTGGTTCCACGGCCTGTGGCGCCCGCTCGGCGGCCGCAGCCCAGGCCTGCGACGGCACTGAGCCCTGCCCGCAGGGCCAGGCCTGCGATTTCGAGCAGCGGCGCTGCGTCCTCGCGCCCGGCACCTCGGGCTCGGCCTGCGCAAGTGCCCACGAGTGCAACCCCCCGCTCACCTGCGACACCCGCGTGCCGGGCGGATACTGCTCACGCGACTGCACGCCGTGCCCCCTCGGCTGCGAGGCGCCAGAGAGCGCTGCGCCCTGTCCGGCCGGCTGCGTCCCGGCCAATGAGGCGCTCTGCCCCGACCAAGGTCGTTGTGTGACGATCGCATTGGCCGGGGCAGAGGAGAATCGCTGTCTCGCGCCCTGTCGCCTCGGCGTCGAGTCGGCTTGTCGCACCTCCTATCGCTGCAAGCCGGTCGCCGGCGAGGCCTTCGGTTTGTGTCTGCCCTGAGCTACGGGCAGTCCAACGAGTCGACGAAGTGGTCGACGAAGGTGGAGCACTGCGAGTCGCAGTAGCCGTCGTTCTGCCACCAGCATGGGTCGGCCGAGGCGCAGGTGCAGCGGTTGTAGGTGACCGAGTTGCAGTACTGCTGCACGGCCGCCGTGTTGCTGCAATCGAGGCAGTCACTGCTGTCGTCGAAGTGGCCGGCATAGGCGTTGCAGGCGCTATCGCAGAAGCCGTCGCCCTGCCAGCCGCAGGGGTCGCTCGCGGCGCAGGTGCAGCGATTGACGGTGAACGTGTTGCACGCCTGCTGCACGGCAACGGTGTCGGTGCAGGTGAGGCAGTCACTGCTGTCATCGAAGTGGCCCGGATACGCATTGCAGGAGCTGTCGCAGTAGCCGTCGCCTTGCCAGTTGCACGGGTCGCTCGCGGCGCAGGTGCAGGCGTTCGAGATGCCCGCCGAGCAGTAGCTCGAGATGGTGCCGCTCGCCGAGCAGTCGAGGCAGTCGCCGCTGTCGTCGAAGTGGGACGTGAAGGCATTGCACTGCGAGTCGCAGTAACCGTCGTTGCGCCAGCCGCACGGGTCCGAGGGCGCGCAGGTGCAGGCGTTGTGTGTGCCGCTGAAGCAGGCCGCGTTGACCGCGCTCGCCGAGCAGTCGGTGCAGTCGGCCGAGTCGTCGTAGCGACTGACGAAGGCCGTGCAGGCGAGCTCGCAGAGGCCGTTGTTCTTCCAGCCGCAGGGGTCGGTCACGCCGCACGTGCAGCGGTTCTTGATGCCCGACCAGCAGGCGTTCTGCACTTGGTATGAGTTGCTGCAGTCGAGGCAATCGGCGCTGTCGTCGTAGTGGGGTGCAATCGTCTGGCAGGCGGTCTCGCAGATGCCGTTGTCTTGCCAGCCACAGGGGTCGGTTGCGGCGCAGGTGCACTTGTTGCGGATGCCGCGGTAGCAGGCGTCGAGCACCGCGCCCGAGTTGGTGCAGTCTTGGCAGTCGAGCGCGTCGTCGAAGCGATTGGTGTAGCGGCTGCACGCCTGGTTGCAGATGCCGTTGGCCTTCCAGTGGCAGGGGTCAGCGACGCCGCAGGTGCACGCCGATGCCGTGCCGGCATTGCAGGCCGCCTGCACCACGCTCGGGTTGGCGCAGTCCATGCAGTCGAGATTGTCGTCGAAGGTGCCCCAGTAGCGGCTACAGACTTGATCGCAGGCGCCGTTATCTTTCCAGGCGCAGGGGTCGCTCGCCGCGCAGGTGCATTCGTTGTGGGTGCCGCTCGCGCAGGCCTGCTGCACGAGGGTCGTGTTGTTGCAGTCCGGGCAGTCGATGGTGTCGTCGAATCGGTCGTGGTAGCGCCAGCAACCTTGTTCGCACTTGTGATCGAAGCTCCACTTGCACGGGTCACCGACGCCACACGTACACTCGTTGGTGATGCCTGCCGTACAGGCTCCTTGCACCGCGGCGGCGTTGCCGCAATCGGTGACGGTCAGGCTGAACATGCGCTCGACATAGGTGCCGGCCTGGGTGTCGACGAGGTGGTGCACGGCGTAGATGCCGTCGCTCGCGCGCACACTGAAGTAGTAGGTGCCCGCGGCGCTCGGCGTGCCGACGATCTTGGCGTAGGCGCCAGCCGTGTCGCTGTAGAACTCAAAGGCGAGGCCGCTCGGCAGAGCGCCGCCCGTCTGCTCGAGCGTGTAGGGGGGCCGCGCGCCACCGGTGAACTTGATCATCCCGGCCTGGCCACTCTCGAGGTTCTTGTACAGCGCGCCGACGATGCCGTTGCTGAGGGCCACGGCACCGGTTGCGCCGACGGGCGTCGCGGGCTCGAGTACGTTGGCCGCGCGCTCGGCGACCGTGAGGCAGAAGGTCTCGTTGTCGATGGTGCCGCCCGACTGCACGCTGACGGGTTGGCACAGCTCGCTCGATGCGAACGAAGGCGCGCCCTTGATGACGCCCGACGACTCGAGTCGCAGACCGGAGACGAGGTCAGGTGTGCAGCTGCTGCACGTGCGCTTCCAGAAGTAGCCGACGCCGTCGCCGCCGGAGGCGGAGAGGTGCAGCTCGTACGCTGCGCCGCGCATGGCGAGTGGCAGGAGAAACCCGCCGGTTTGGTTGCGCGCCAGGGTCGTGACGCGACCGTCGGCGAAGCTCGCTTCGATTCGCATCGCGACCTGCGGATAGACGCAGCGGTTCGTCGACAGGTTACAGACGCCGTTGGTCTTGCCGTTGCGGTTGCAGGCCTCGTCGGCCGTACAGTCGAGCACGACCACAGGGTCAGGGGTCGGGGTTGGGCCGCAGTCACTGGCGCTGCTCAGAAAGCCGAGTAGGGTGGCCCCTAGGAGCTGCAATAATTTTTGGTTCGAACGATTCATTCTCTCCTCCTCCATGCCGCGCTCGGTGAAGGGCACCGCCGCTCGCTTGCGATCCTGCAATCGTTGGCGCTCTGATTATCGACGCAGTGCGCAAGAAGTTGCCTCGAACGCAGCGCGCTAAGGAGGCGGTCGGATCCCGGGCTGTGCGGCCGAGTCGAGCATCGACCTTGGCTGCGAGGACTTGCGCTCGGCGCCGTCCCTCATAAGAAGAGCGCGCGCGCCACGAACAACAACCCAGGCACCGTGATGACGCTGACGAGCGTGGTGTAGAGGATAGCGCGCGACGCGAGTGGCACATCGCCGAGGAAGCGCTCGGTGAGCACGCCGCAGTTGAGCGCTACCGGCATGGCGGCGATGAGGTAGGTGACAAAGCGCGTCGGCTCGTCGATGCGCGTGCCGAGCCGTGCCGCAAGAGCAAAGAGGCCTAGTGAGGCGACGGGGGCGAGCACCAGGCGCGTCAGCAACACACCCGCCGTTGGGCGCAGGGTCGCGTGGCTCGCTCTCGGCAGGAGCGACAACTGCGCGCCAATGACCACGAGCGACAGCGGCACGGTGAGGGTGCCACAGAGCGCCGTCGCCTCGAGCAGCGCCGCGACGACGAACAACGCGGGCGAGGTGCTGCCTGCCGCCGCAGCCCGGGCGTCGCGCAGCCCCGGGATGAGCAGGGCGAGGGCAATGCCGGCGGCGGTGGCGAGAAGCCCCGGATTGCGCAAGACCTCGCGCACCGAGCGCCAGTCGGGCCGTCCGCCGCGCAGGGTCCATACGCCGAGCGTCCACAGCAGCGTCAGGCCGCCGACGTTGTAGAGCAGAACGATGAGCTTGCCTTGCTCGCCATAGAGCGCGGCGGCGATGGGCAGCGGCAGGTACACCCAATTCGAGATTGCGGCGACGAAGACGTAGGTTGGGCGGGCGGCGACGTCGCGTACGAAGACGGGCGCGGTCAGGCGGCCGAGCAGCCACGCCGGTAGCACCGTCGCTACGGCGAGCAAGGGTACGTACCAGTGGTTCGCCAACGAAGCGCGGTCGACAGTCGCGATCATCTGCTCGAAGATGAGGGAGGGCAGGGCGACGTCGACGACGAGGACAGAGATGGCGCGCGTGCTCGCGAGCGAGAGGATGCCGCGTCGGCGGGCGACAAAGCCGACGGCCATCACGAGCAGCATGGCTGCGATCTTCAACAGGACGACTTGGGCTTCATGCATCTTTTGGGGGTCCAGAAAGAGGGCAACGCGCTGCGGCTCGCTTACGTTGTGCGCGCTGTCTTGACAAGCCCTCCCCCCGCCGTTGATCGTAGCCGCGATGAACCGGCGTGCGAAGGTGGAGTTCGTGGCATGCGCATGACGAGCCTGGTGATGTGTCTTTGTTTCGGCGCGGCGACAGCGCACGCGCAGGTAACGCCCGCGGCGAGCGAGCCGCGCGCCAGTGACAGGAGCGTCGCGCCGGCGGACGCCACGATGCCGCTGCCACTCGCCCCGAGCGCCGTCGAGCCTCGCGCCGCGGACCGGAGCGTCTTGCCGAGCGGGGCGGGCTCTGAGCTGCCGCTCGCGGGCGCAGGCGGCGTCGCCGACCCGCGCGCCGCAGACCGTCTGCTCGCGCCATCAGGCGGCGTCGCTCCGCTCGTCCTACCCGACGACAACGCCCGAGGCAGCGCCAGGCGCGAAGGCGACGGACGCGCCGCGAGCGCTGCGACCAAGGCCCCCTGCGCGTGCGCCGACGCGCCCTGCGCCTGGGATGTCGCCGGCCGCGACGAGCACGCCCGCCGTCGTTTCGCGCTGTCGTTCGATGGCTACCTACGCGTCTCGTTCAGCACCTTCATGGTCGATCGCTTCTTCTTCGTGCGCCTGCCCGCGAGCGCCGTGCCGAGCGACCCGAATGTTGGCCGCAACGACGGCTTCGCCCTCGGCAACGCGCGTCTCAATTTGCGCGGCGCTTATGGCGACGACCTCTACGTGCGCCTCGGCTTCGACGGCGCGCTTGTCTCCTACGCCGACAGCAACGACGCTATCGGTCGCCTGTCGACCGGGCTCAAAGACGCCTACCTGCGCTACAGTCTGCATCGCGGCGCGCAGGTCTACGTCGGCCGCTTCAAGCCACCCTTCGACATCGAAGAGCGGAGCCCCGAAGTCGACTCGCTCTTCGCCCATCGCGCCTTGGAGTCGGTCGGGGTCGGGCGCACCGAGGGCTACTCGGCCGACATGCCGGGCTTCGCGCCCGGCCGCCAGCTCGGCGTCATGGTGACGAGCCCCAATGTCGTCACAGACGGCGGCCTCGCGTTCGGTTATGCCGCGGCGCTCACCAACGGCAACAGCGGCGACATGGCCCATAACGACAACGATCTGCCCGCCTTGTGGCTGCGCCTGCAAGGCGGCTTTGGCGCCGCCGTGACGCCGTCCTCTGACGAAGAGGGGCCGGCCACTTTCGGCGTGCGCTCGGGCGGCCTCGTCGGCCTGTCGGGCTTCTACAACGAGCGCACCTTCGGCCTCGTGCCGAATCGTTACAACGATCGCACGTTCGGCGCTGGCGTCGACGCGGCCGTCACGGCGCAGCTCTTCGAGGTGCAGGGGCAGCTGCTGTGGTCGCGCACGCAACACCTGCAGAGCTTCGGCGCGAGCGTACCCACCGATAGCAGCCTCGGCGGTCACGTGCAGCTCGGTATCCACATCCCCGACACCGGCTTTACGCCTGCATATCGCTTTGCACTCTATAACCCGCGCTATCTGCCGAAGGCCGGGGTCGCGGGCCTGCTCTCCGATACGGCCGACTACGACCAGGTCATGCACCACACGATCGGCGTGCGCTACCGGACGGCTGCGCTGCCGCTCATCTTCTGGGCCGAGTACACGCGCAGCCTCGAGCAAGGCGCGCGCGCCATCGCCAATGACCGGGTCGAGCTCGCGACGCAGGTCAACTTCGAATGAAGCGCTGGCAGCGCCTGCTGCTCGCTTGGGGCGCCCTGGCCTGGTGCGGCTGCGAGCCTGCGCAACAGACGGCCTACGCCCGGCGCGTCACCTCGCCGCGTGATCTCGTCGGTGGTCGCGCGGCGATCGGCGCCGTCGGCGATTGGACGATTGGCAACAAGAACTTCAAGGTCATCGTGCAGGACCAGGGCTGGTCGCGAGGCTTCGGCGTCTTCGGCGGGGGCATCATCGACGCCGATCTCGTGCGCCCGGGCGTGCAAGCGACAGACGGGGGTGTCAATGGCCGCGACAATTTCGGTGAGGCTTTCCCGGCGCTGTTTCTGCAAGCCTTCGATGTGGGCGATCAACGCCAAGCCGATCTTGCCGGCAACGCTGTGACCCTGCCCGGTGTCGAGGTCATCGAAGACGGCTCGGGTGGTCGCGCCATCTTGCGCACCCGCGCCGTCGGCGGAAACTTCCTTACGCTCATCTCGGAGTTGCTCAACGTCGCGCTGCCGAAGTACGGCCTGCGTTTCGAGACCGACTACATCGTCGAGCCTTACGCGCGCCATGTGCGGGTCGTCGGCCGGCTGCGCAACGTCTCCTTGCGGCCGCTCAAGCTCGACGGCGCGACACTCGGTGTGTTGCTTGGCCAATTTACGGGCGCCACGCTGCAAATGCCGCTCGGCGATGTGCTGCTCTTTGGCGCCGGCAACAAGGTGTTCGCACCTGGCGCCGTCAGTCGGCTCGACGGACGCGAGGGCTTCAAGCCCATCGGCTTCGACCTGCGCTTCGCCATAGAGCAGTCCTACGCGACGCTGCCGCGGCTCGGTGTGACGCTGCCGGCCATGCCGGGCGTGGTTGTCGACTTCTTGGCCTCGTCGGGCCCCGGGGTGAGCTACGGCTTCGCCGCCGCTGACAGTGAGGACAACTACGCCTGGCAGAACCGCGCCCAGTACGAGCGCGACCCACAGTACGCCGCGACCACGCACTCGCTGCTCGTGCCGTTCACGATGAGCTCTTTTACGGGAGCGTTCTCGGTCGTGCCGCCGGCCGAGCTCGCCGCGGCGGGGGATCCGGACGGCCGGGACGTCTACGAGTACGAGCGCTACTTCGTCATCGGCAACGGCGACGTGGCGTCGATTCGCGATGAGTTGTTCGCCGTGCGCGGCACCGAGCGCGGTTCGTTTGCGGGCCGGCTGCTGCGCGAGACCGGTGCGCCCGAGGTCGGCGCCTCGGTGCACATCCTCGACGAGCGCGGCCGCCCCTACAGCGAGGCGAAGACCGATCAGGACGGGGCCTTTTACAGCACACTCGAGAGCGGTCGCTACAGCTACCACGTGACGGCCGCGACGCGCCGGCCTTGGCCGCAGATCTCCGACCTCGAGAGTACGGCCTTTGCGCTCGAGGCAGGCGATAGCGTCTATAGGGTCATTCGGATCCCGCCGCCCGCAGCGCTCGCGGTCGGCGTGCATGACGAAACGGGACGGCCCCTCAATGCCAAGGTGAGTGTGGTCGGCACCTACGGCGAAGAATTCGCGGGCCTCGATCCGCGCAGTTTCTTGTTCGATTTCTCGCTCGGCGAGGGGCGCAAGCCGACCGACCTGTCATGGCGCGAGGCGCCGGTTACAGGCGCCCGGCAGTACGTCGAGGCGGTCCTCTTCGCCAACGCAAGCGGGCAGGCCGAGGGCGAGGTGCCGGTGAGCCGCTGCGCCGAGAGCGGCGCGTGCGATGCTTACGATATCTATGTCTCGCGCGGCCCCGAGTACGAGCTGTTCGTCGAGCGGGGCGTAGTGCTCGCTCCCGGCCAGCGGCACGAGTTGACGGCCGTGTTGCGCCGCGTCGTCGACACCACGAACTACGTGGCGGCCGACTTCCACATGCACACTGCGGCGTCGATCGACTCATTCTCGCCAGCCGAGCGGCAGCTGACCGCGGCCGCGGCCGAGGGCGTCGAGGTCGTGGCCTCGACCGAACACAACGTCGTGACGGACTTTCCCGCTGTCGTCGAGCGCCTCGGCGTGCAAGACGTCCTGCTCGGGCTCGACGGTGTCGAGCTCTCCACGCTCGAGATGGGGCACTTCAACGCCTTCCCGCTGCGCTACGACACCTCGACGCCGACGCATTTCCCCTTCGTCAAGGCGTGCTTTGCGCCGCGCGTCGATAGGAGCAACCACACGAGCTTCGATTGGGTGCAGTGCGCGCCGCAGCAATTGTTCGACAACCTACGCGCGCTCGGCTCGCTCGATACCGAGTCGCCGCTCGTGCAGGTCAACCACCCGCGCGACGGCGTGCAGGGCTACTTTGGTGAGTACTACCTCGACCCGTATCTGGCCGTGCCGCGCCTGCCCGACAAGCTCAATAATCCCGAGGTCGCGTTGCTCGTCTATCCGCACAACGACGAGACCGGGCAATACCTGCCGGCGAGCTTCTCGTACGACTTCGACTCACTCGAGGTCGTCAACGGTAAGCGCGCCGATCTCGTGCACAGCTTTGCCCTGCCCGCGACCGCTCCGGCGGCCGTGGTCGCGGCAGCCCAGGATTTTCGCTGCGCCAACGGGCACCCCGACAACGCGGCGGGGAAGATCCTTCTCAAGAAGGGTGGCGACCCGAAGTACCCAGGGGGCGTCGAGGACTGGCTGCACCTGCTCAACGCCGGCTATCGCTATACCGCCATGGGCAACTCGGACAGTCACTTCGCCGAAGACGAGCTCGGGGCGCCGCGCACCTATCTCTACATCCCGCCCGGCGCCGGCGTAGACGCCGCGCCACGCGACCGCACCCCGGGCGCCTTGCAGCCGCGCGATATCGTCGCCTCAGTGCGCTCGCATCACGCGATCGTCAGTATGGGCGTGTTCCTCGAGATGCAGGTGGTCTCGCTCGACGCCGAGACGGGCGAGCCGCGCTACTGGCAGATGGGCGAGACGGCCGAGTTCGCGGCGAGCGCCGTTGACAAGCCCGTGCAGGTTACTTTCATGGTGCGAAGCGCGCCGTGGGTCGACGTACGCCGGATCGTCGTCTACGCCAACGGCCGGCCTATCGACGAGCTCGCGATCGGGCGCGGCACGCTCGCCGACGGTCGTGACATCGACGATGAAGTGCAGCTCAAAGCAACCTACGCGTTTCATCGCGACACGGTGCTCGTCGCCGAAGCGTATGGTGAGGGGAGCTTGTTTCCGGTGGTGACGCCGAATGAAGATCCGCCAAGCAATATCAGTGACGCCGTGGCGGGCATCGCCGGGACGTTCGTCTCGAGCCTGTCGTTTGGTCCGGGGGATGGTATCTCGGGGCCGAGCTATCTGCGCACCATGACGCCCTACGCGATCACCAACCCCATTTGGCTCGATATCAATGGCAACGGTCAATTCGACCCGCCGGGCAACACGCCCGGCCCCGGCGCGGCACCGAGCGACGAGTGTCCGGCGCCGGTAGCTGGCGCCACCCACGTGTCTGCTGCGCCACCGTTCGGCGCGGCTGCCGCGGCGGCGTCGAGCGGGCGGAGTCGGGTGGACCTGCGCACGCTCCAGGCCGCCACAGATGCCCTCTGAGGCCCCCGCGACTCTCCTCGATGCTGTCCTTCGTCCGTCGATTCTTCGTGACGCCTCGCTAGGAACACTTCGATGACCTGGGCGCGCGTCATCATCGGCCCGGCACTCGGTGCCGCGGCGCTCGCGTTGGCGCTTGGCGTGACGCCGGCGCAAGCGCAGCCGCCAGCGGTAGCGCGGCCGCCGCTACTCGAGCGCAGTCTGCTGTTGCAGCTCGATGATCGCGGCGTCTTGGCAATGCTGCATGTGCGCCTTCGTGGAACCCGGGCGGCGTTGTTGCTCGCCACCTACGACGTCAATCGCGATGGCCGTGTGGACGGCTACGAGGCGCAGCAGCTCGCCACATTGCTCATCGGGCAGGGCTGGCAGGGTCTTGGGGTCACCTGGGACGGCGTCGCACCGCGGCCTTTGGCGCTCGAGGTGCACCTGCTCGACGCGGGCGCCGACGGGCCGGTCGTCGCGGCGACGGGCCTGCTCGAACTCGAGGTGCCGCTGCGCACCGCGGCCCTCGCCGTGGATCTCGTCGTGTCGGTCGCGCCCGCAACGGGGCCGGTGCTCGTGCAGGCGCAGGCGCTCGACGGTTGGCGTCTGCTGACCACGAGCTACGGGTCGCGCAGCCTCGATGGCAAGGCCCTCGCCGGCCCCGTGGCGCTCGAGGGGGGGGCCTTGGCTCTCTGCGTGGTGTGGCTGCCGCGGGCAAACTAGGGCAGGATACGCGCCGTATGGGCTGCGCGCGATGACGCGTAGGAGAGACGGATGGCAGATCTCATCGATGGCAAGGCGCTGGCGCGCCGCATTCGCGACAGCCTCGCGCCCGAGGTGGCGCGCGTGGTGACTGTTCGTGGCCGGCCGCCCGGGCTCGCGGTGGTGCTGGTTGGCGACGACGAAGGCTCGGCGACCTACGTGCGCAACAAGGAGAGCGCCGCAGTGCAGTTGGGTATGCTGTCGCGCGTGGTTCGTCTCGGGGCCTCGACACTCGAGGCCGAAATCATCGCCGTCGTCGAGGCGCTCAACCGTGATCCGGCGATCGACGGCTTCATCGTGCAGTTGCCGCTGCCGAGGGGTATCGACGCGGCGCGCGTGCTCGCGCACATCGCGCCCGACAAAGACGCCGACGGCCTGCATCCGTATAACCTCGGTCGGCTCGTGGCCGGCGTGCCCGGGCCGCGGCCGTGCACCCCGAGCGGGATCATGCGTCTCATCGACGAGGCGGGCGTCGGGCTCGCCGGCAAGCGCGCTGTCGTTATTGGGCGCAGCAACATCGTCGGCAAGCCCGTGGCGCTGATGCTCCTCGAGCGGCACGCCACGGTGACACTGTGTCATTCGCGCACGGTGGATCTCGCCGGCGAGGTGCGTCGCGCCGAGGTTGTGGTCGCGGCGGTAGGGCAGGCCGAGGTCATCAAGGGCGAGTGGATCGCGCCCGGCGCCGTGGTCATCGATGTCGGCATGAATCGCTCGCCCTCCGGTAAGCTCGTCGGCGATGTGGAGTTCGCCGTGGCCGAAGAGCGCGCGCGCGCGATTACGCCCGTGCCGGGAGGGGTCGGGCCGATGACCGTGGCGATGCTCTTGCACAACACGGTCGAGGCGGCCCGGCGCGCCGAGTAGCCTCACACCAAATCCGGACGGCACGGCCGACCTTGACGCGGCGCGTCCGCTGGCGTGTCGAGGCCGCCGCGACGCGCGCGCGTCAGGGGCCATCTGGTATCAGGGCTTGCGCCGCGCCTTGCTGCCCTTGCCCCGCTTCCTCGGCGTATCGCTCGCCGCCTGCTCCGGTCGCGGTGTCGGCTCGGCCTTGATGACCCGCGATGGCGGGCGGGCGACCGGTTCGAGCTCGAGCTCGCGCATGACCTCGGTGTCCTGGTCGAGCGTGACCATGCGGTAGGTGTTCGGCGTATATCCTTTGAGCTCGAAGACAAAGAGCTGCTCGCGCAGGGTCGGCTCGAGCTCGATCGTAAACGGTGTGCGACCCATCGTCTGCCCGTCGCCGGCACGCACGAGGGCGCCCCGCGGCGCGCTGTCGAAGACGACCTTGACCTTGGTGCTGCGCAAGAGATTCGCGCCGAGTGCCACGAGCACGACGAGCGCCACGGCCGCGCCTACGACTACGGCGAGGCGCTTGCCGCGCAGGCCGCCACGCAACTCGGCGCGCACGCGCTCGCGGGCCGAGGTGGCGAGCTTGACGAGCTTTGGCAGTGGACCGAGGTCTCTGGCGCGTTGCTCGGCGGTCATGCGCGACAGGCGCATGTCGACCTCCTGCATGGAGGTCGGGCGGTCGTCGGGGCGCTTGGCGAGGCATTGCATGCACAGCTCGTCGAGCGCCTGCGGCACGCGGCGCTTCTCCCCGGCGACCGAGCTCGGCGGTGGCGGCGTGACGCTCAGGTGCTTGAGGATCATCTCCTCGACGCTGTTGGCTTCGAAAGGCAAGCGTCCCGCCACCATCTCGTAGAGCAGCACGCCGAAGGCGTAGATATCGGTGCGGTGGTCGACCTTCGTGCCCTCGGCTTGCTCGGGCGACATGTAGGCCGGCGTGCCGACGATATCGGCACTCGTGCGCACGCCGTGCTCGGTCGGCTGGGGCGGCGGCGCGTCGCCGGGCAGCTGCGCGATGCCGAAGTCGATGAGCTTGACTCGCTCTTTGCCCTCGTGGCGATCGAGAAACACGTTGGCCGGCTTGATGTCGCAGTGCACGATGTCGACCTCGTGCACCGCGGCGAGGGCTGAGGCGAGCTGCGCGGCGATGTCGAGCGCCTGCGCGAGCGGGATGACGCCGCGGCGCGTACGCAGATCGAGCAGCGTCTCACCCGTGAGCAGCTCCATGATGTAGTACTTGTGCTCGTCCTCGATGATGTCGGTGATCTCGATGACGTTGCCGTGCTCGACGTGATTGACGGCGCGGGCCTCGCCAAGGAAGCGTGAGACCGCCAGGGCGTCGGTGGCGAGCGCCGGGTCGAGGAGCTTGAGCGCCACCTTACGGCCGAGGCGCGTGTGCACCGCCTGGTACACGACCCCCATACCGCCCGCCCCGAGCTGTTCGCCGATGGTGTAGGCGCC
>Ga0315268_10000458_pt1 | contig 47927 bp, 40 predicted proteins | sample C1_top_MG_FD_204535 | JGI IMG/M metagenome (GOLD analysis project Ga0315268, IMG submission 204535) | Sediment microbial communities from Yellowstone Lake, YNP, Wyoming, USA - C1_top | ecosystem: Environmental > Aquatic > Freshwater > Lake > Sediment | place: USA: Wyoming | collected 2017-08-01 | reverse complement strand
TGAATTCGCGCTGGACGAGGTCGCCGCGGCGAAATTTCATGTTGTCTCGCAGATAATCGAAGCCGAACTCATTATTCGTGCCGTAGGTGATGTCGCAGCCGTAGGCGACCTGCCGCTCGTAATCATTCAACTCGTGTTGGATGGTGCCGACGCTGAGTCCCAGGAATTTATAGATCGGGCCCATCCATTCCGTGTCTCGTTTTGCCAGGTAATCATTGACCGTAACAATGTGGACACCTCGGTCTCCGAGGGCGTTGAGGTAGGCGGGGAGCGTGGCGACCAGGGTTTTTCCTTCCCCCGTCTTCATCTCGGCGATCTTTCCTTGGTGGAGGACGACGCCGCCGATGAGCTGAACGTCGAAATGCCGCATGCCCACGGTCCGGCGTGCCGCTTCGCGGACGACGGCGAACGCTTCGGCGAGAATATCATCGAGCTCGGCGCCCTGTCTCAGTTTTTCCTTGAATTCGGCGGTCTTGGCCAGGAGTTGGGCGTCGCTGAGTTTTTGGATATGGGGTTCGAGGGAACTGATGGCGGCGACATACGGCTGGAGTTTCTTGAGGTCGCGCTCGTTCTGCGTCCCGAAGATTTTAGTAATCAGCCATTTAAACATTATCCATTTGTAGCAGAAAGAGGGGGCAAAAGTCAATTTAGGCCCAAAATTGCCGATAGCGATTCCCGACGGGTCCTGTCCCGGTTCACCCCCGGCGCCCCTCGCGGTCCATCTTGTTTATTTTCATATTATTTTTTTCTCGGCATCAAACGCTCGGGTCGGCGGGGGGCCCCCGAACCGTGCCACCCGTCGGGAATCGGTTCGCCTGATCTATTTATTGTTGATTCATATAATTACGAAAAATGGCAGCCTTCTAATGGCAATTTTGGGATGACATCGCCCGTTTAGGCCATGACTTTAGTCGGCCCGGCGGACAGAGTATTGAATCCGGCGCCAAGGTGCAATTTGATTTTTCCGGATTCTCACTCTATATTGAATACGACGAAACCCGATATTCCCGTGAGGACGAAATGAAAAAATTAGCGACCCTGATAACAGCCATTTTTATTTTTTCCGTCCTGGGCCCGGCCCAGGGGATCAGGCAGGCCGTCGTTGCCGGCCAGTTTTACGAGGGGAACGCGGCCCTGCTTTCTTCCCAAATCGACGAGTTTCTCATGGCTGCCAAGCCTGAAAAGAGCCCCGCCGGCCGGCTTCGGGCCCTCGTCGCCCCCCACGCTGGCTATATCTATTCCGGGCCGACGGCAGCCTACGCCTACAAGCTGGTCCAAGGGGGCGATTTCGAAACCGTCGTCATTATCGGGCCGACGCACAGCTACGGCTTTGAAGGATGTTCCATCTATCCCGAAGGGGGGTTTGCCACGCCGCTCGGAGTGGCCGCAATCGACAAGCCCGTCGCCCAAGCACTGATCAAGGCCTCGGGCTTTGCGTTTGACCCTGAAGCCCACAAAGAAGAGCACTCCATTGAAGTCCAAGTCCCCTTTGTGCAGAAAGTGCTCCCCCAAGCGAAAATCGTCCCGATCGTCATGGGCTATCCCGAGGAACGGACGATCCGCACCATGGCCGCAGCTCTGGCCAAAGTCCTCAAAGACAAGAAAGCCCTGGTCGTCGCCTCCTCCGATATGTCTCATTATTTAAAGAAAGAGCAAGCCAATGTTGTCGACGCGGAGACCATCTCGCTCGTCCGCAATCTCAAGACCAATGCGCTATTGAGGAAGGTCGTCCAAGGCGAAAACGCCCTCTGCGGAGGAGGCCCCGTCCTCGCCGCGCTTTTCTATGCCCAAAAAATGGGCGAAGCAAAGATCGGAATATTAAATTACGCAGACACCGCTCGGACAACCGGGGACGAATCAAACGTCGTCGGATATTTTGCCGCCGCCGTTTACACCACGAAACCGCTGCCGGAATTCACGCTGTCGCCGGCGGAGAAAAAAGAGTTGATTCAGCTGGCCCGGCGGGCGGTCGAGTTATTTGTCCGCGAGAGAAAGGTCCTCGATTACGAGACCACCAATCCGAACTTCTTGGCCGAACGAGGCGCATTTGTTACGTTGACGAAGGGAGGCCAACTCAGGGGCTGCATCGGCTTTATCGAGCCCGTCTATCCATTGCATTTAGCCGTTCTGCGGACGGCGATTTTTGCCGCGACCGAGGATACCCGGTTCAATCCGGTGACGGCAGAAGAGCTCAAGGACCTGGATTACGAAATCTCCGTGCTGACGCCGATCCGGAAGATCGATGACCCCAAGCTCGTCCAGGTCGGCAAACATGGATTGGTCATCGCCAGGGGCAACCAAAGGGGGCTACTCTTGCCGCAGGTCGCCGTCGAGAACAAATGGGGCCGGGAGGAGTTCCTCGCTCAGTGCTGCCTCAAGGCCGGGCTGGAAGAGGACGCCTGGAAAAAAGGGGCCGACATCTATGTCTTCGAAGCCATCGTTTTTCGTTGAGCCAGCCGGGCCACCCGCTCACGCAGAAACCAGGACGCTCCTCCGACCCCGTTTCTCCTTTTAAATATTAGAGCCCTCTGGTATAATACGCCCTTAAAGGATTGACCCATGCCGATTTACGAATACCAATGCACCAAGTGCAAAACTCGGACCGAGGAGATTCAGAAGGTCAATGACCCGCCCTTGAAGAAATGCCCCAAGTGCGGCGGCCTTCTCAGGAGAGTCGTCTCCGCCCCGGCCTTTCAATTCAAAGGCTCCGGTTTTTATATCACCGACTACGCCCGGAAAAAGCCCACGGAGAAGGAAGAGAAACCCAAAGAAAAGCCAAAGTCTGAAAAACCAGACACCAAACCCGAAGCCAAGCCCTCTTCTAAATGATCCGGCGATAGGGGAAATCCGATGAAGATTGTGGTCCGGACCCCGAATTGGATCGGAGACGCCATCCTGGCCTTGCCTGCCATCGAGGGGCTTAAAAAGAATTTTCCCCAAGCAGAAATCTGGCTGGCCGTGAGCGATTGGGTCAAAGACCTCTTCCCGGCGGATGACGTCGGGCCGAAGATCATTCCTCTGGGTCGGGTTGGGCATTTTAAAAACTTGCGGAACTCGGCCGGGCACCTTAAAGAATTCGGGTTCGATGTCGCGCTCCTCCTGACAAATTCGTTCGCCTCGGCCCTCCTTTTCTATTTAGCCGGAGTCCCGGAGCGCTGGGGCTATCGCCGTGACGGCCGGAGCCTTCTCCTGTCCAAAGGCGTTTTATGGAAAGAGCCGGCCGAGGCTTTGCACCTTGTCCACTATTACCTCAACCTGATCGAATCGCTCGGCCTCAAAACGCCGGCGCCGGAAATCCGGCTCACCGTAACGGCAGAAGAAAAAAGTCAGGCCCGCGCCAAGTTGGCGGCGCTCGGCATCGACGCGAAAAAACCCCTGGTCCTCCTCAACCCAGGCGCCGCTTACGGGCCGGCGAAAAGATGGCCCTCGGCGAAATTTGCCGAACTGGCTGGAATCCTCCAGGGCCGGAAAAACGTCGAGGTCCTCATCACGGGCTCGGCCGGAGAAGCGGAGCTCGCCGAATCCATCGCTTCGTCCCTCCCCGTGAGGCCCAAGAGTCTCGCCGGAAAAACGAGCCTGCGCGAGCTTCTGGGACTCATGAGCCAATCCGTCCTCTTCGTCACAAACGATTCTGGCCCCATGCACATGGCCAACGCCCTCCGGGTACCCGTCGTCGCCATCTTCGGCCCCACGGACCCCAAGATCACGGGTCCCTTTCACCCGCCTTCCGCCGTACACAAAAAAGATGTTCCCTGCTGGCCATGCCTATACCGGTGCTGCCCCTACGACCACCGCTGCATGACGAACATCAGTGCCGAGGAGGTCTTCGAATCCTGCGCGGCCTATCTGGGATGAACAAGAGAGCCATTTTTCTAGACAGAGACGGCACCATCAACGAAGATGTCGGTTATCCCAATCATTACCCTCAAATCCACATTTATCCGGAGAGCTTCGAAGCTCTCCGGAAAATCAACGCCTCAGGATTTCTGGCGGTCGTTATCACGAACCAGTCGGGTATCGGGCGCGGCTATCTTACCGAAGAAAACCTTAACGACATTCACGAAAAAATGAAGGCCGCCTTTGCCGAGCGCGGCGTTCGTATCGACGGTATTTATTCCTGCCCACACTACGAGCTTTCTCCGGACTCGCGCTACCGAAAAAATTGCACCTGCCGCAAGCCCGAACCGGGCCTGGCTCTCCGGGCGGCCGAAGAGCTTGGGATCAACCTCAATGCTTCCTACATGATCGGGGACAAGGTCGAGGACATCCTCTTCGGATGGAATATCGGGGCGCGACCCGTGCTCGTCCGGACGGGCTTCGGCGAAGAGTCCGAGCGAAGGCTTCGGGAAATGGGCGTCCGGCCGGCCCACATTGCCGCCGACCTGCTGGCGGCCGTCGACTGGATCCTGGGTCCCGACCAGCCGCCAAGAACATGATCCGCTTCGACGATATCCTGGAAAAGATCTCCTCCCGGTACGGCGAAAAGGAAGTCGCCCTCCTCCAGAAGGCTTACGTTTTTTCGGCCCGCGCCCACAAGGGGCAGGTCCGCAGGTCTGGCGAGCCCTATCTCAGTCATCCCCTCGAAGTGACCAGCCTGTTGGCCGATTTGAACCTGGACATCACGACCCTGGTCGCCGGGCTTCTTCATGATGTCCTCGAAGACACCGAGGTGACGGAAATTGAGCTCAAGGAAGTCTTCGGAAAAGATGTCGCCGCTCTTGTCGAAGGCGTAACCAAGATTAGCCGGGTTCAAGATGCCTCGCCGGAGATCCGGAGGGCGGAAACCATCCGGAAGATCATCCTGGCCATGACCGACGACCTCCGGGTCATTTTTATCAAACTGGCTGACAGGCTGCACAACCTGCAGACGTTGAAATTCCTGTCCCAGGACAAACAAAAACAGATCGCCTCCGAAACCCTGGAAATCTACGCGCCGATCGCCAATCGCCTCGGGATGGGCCGCATCAAGGCTGAACTGGAAGACCTCGCCTTTCGCTACGTGTCCCCCGAAGAATATTTTCGCGTCGCTTCGCTCGTGGATCCGCGCCGCAAGAAAGCCGAGGTCGACCTCCGGAAGTTCAAGACGACCCTGGAAAAGATGATGAAGGAGAACCATATCCCCGCCGAAATCTACTTCCGCATCAAGCGGCCCTACAGCATCTACCGCAAGATGAACATCCAGCACATCGACTTCAGCCAGGTCTACGACTTCCTGGCGCTGCGCATCGTGACAGACACCGTGAAGAACTGTTACGCCGCCCTGGGCATTATCCATCAGGAATGGCCGCCCATTCCCCAGCGCTTTCGCGATTTCATCGCCATGCCCAAGCCCAACCTCTACCAAGCTCTGCATACGACGATCATCACGGAAGAAAGACAGAGTTTCGAAATCCAGATCCGGACACGTGACATGCACACTCTGGCCGAAAACGGAATCGCCGCCCACTGGAAGTACAAGGATGAGGACCCCCAGAGCTTGGTCAAAGAAGATCAACGGCTGCAATGGCTCAGGGAAATGGTCGAGCTCTTCCGGGAACAGCGAAACCCGAAAGAATTCCTCAAAAACCTTAAGATCAACCTCGTCCCCGAAGAGGTTTACGTGTTCACGCCCAAGGGACAGGTCATCTCGCTCCCGACCGGCGCGTCGGCGCTCGATTTCGCCTTCCGCATTCATACCGAAATCGGCCTCCGGGCGACCGGCGCCAAAATCAATAACAAGCCCGCCCCGCTCAAAACGTTCCTGAAAACAGGGGATATAGTCGAGATCTTGACGTCTCCCGAAAAAAGCCCCACCCGGAGCTTTCTGAATATCGCCTTCACCTCCAGCGCCAGGCATCAGATCAAGCGCTGGCTGAACCAACAAGCCAAAGTCAAGAGCATCGCCCTGGGGAAAAAATTATGGGACAAGGAAGTCCGCAAGCACAGCCTGCCCGCGGGATTTCCGAAAGAGGAGGCCCTCCTCGAAAAAATCGGTCAGGCCGTCAGTTTCCGTATAAAAGCTCTAGAGGATTTCTACGAGCTCGTCGGGCTGGGGAAAATCATCGTCAACAGAAAATTCCTGGAAAAAATCTCACCGCCCGGGCTTGAAACCCGAAAAAAAGAGGCCCTCTTGCGGAAGGTCATCTCCAGAGTGTCCAAAAAGGCTGCCGCGGAAATCCAGGTCCGGGACAAGAACAAGGAGCTTATCCATCTCGCCAAATGCTGTTCTCCGATCAAGGGGGAGCCCATCATAGGATATATCACGGCCGGGAAGGGGATCACCGTACATGCCCTTCGCTGTCCATTGATCGCCAAGGAAATCTTGGACCCCGAGCGGATGGTCGATGTCTCCTGGGGAAGTGTCCGTCAGGGAACTTACAGAGCCGGCCTCATCGTGAAAGCCGCGGATTCACCCGGCCTGCTGGCCCGGGTGGCCTCGTCCATCTCCGGGCTCGAAGGGAATATCACCAAGGCCGAAGTCAAGACCTTCCCCGACGGGAAAGCACAAATCAAGCTCACCCTGGGTGTCCGGGACATCAAGCATTTGGATGCAATCCTCAAGGACATTTCAAAAATCAAGGAAATCTCTTCGGTGGAGAGGCTCTAAGGGCTAGATAGCCTTCTGGACTTTTCCGGAACGCAGGCATCTCGTGCAGACCCAGATCTGCTTTGTGCCGGCAGCCGTCTGGGCTTTGACGTGTTGCAGGTTCGGCTTCCACTTCTTCGGAGAGGCCTTGTGCGAATGGCTAACGCTGTGCCCGAAGATGGGGCCTTTGCCACAAATGTCACATACTCTTGGCATGGTCGTTCTCGTTAAAGCGCTCTTTTATACCATAAAAAGTGGCCACCCGCAACCTCTTTTTTTGTTGGTCCGGAGCGCGTCTGGAGCTGCGACAAGGCCAAGTCGCAATTTATAGCTTTCTTCGGCGCTTGAAGGCTTCCAGGGTGTTCTTCATCAGCATGGCGATCGTCAGCAGCCCGACTCCGCCCGGAACCGGGGTTAGATAGCCGGCCTTATCGATAAGGCGTGGATCGACGTCCCCCATAAGCGTATATCCCTTTTCCTGGAGATCCTTTTGGCGTTTGGGGTCCTGGCCGAAAAACTCTTCGACCCTGGCTTTGTCCGACACAGAATTGATCCCGACATCGACCACCACGGCCCCAGGCTTGACAAATTCCGGCCCGACAAACGCGGCTTTCCCCATGGCCGCAACAAGGAGATCCGCCCGGGCCGCAACCTGCGCCAGGTCTTTGGTCTTGCTGTGGCAGACGGTGACGGTCCCGTTTTCGTTGGTCAGCATAGCTGCCAGCGGCTTTCCGACAATCAGGCTCCGGCCGATCACGACGACATCCTTTCCCGCGATGGGAATTTGGTAAAACTTGAGAAGTTCGATGACCCCCTGGGGAGTGCAGGTTCGGAGCCCGGGCTGGTTCTCGAGCAGCAGGCCGAGGCTGTAGGGATGAATTCCGTCGACGTCCTTGTCCGGGTCGATCCAGGCGATGACCTCATGGGGATTCAATCCCGCCGGAAGAGGAAGCTGGACGAGAATTCCATCGATGCGGTCGTTTTTATTCAACTCGTCGATCTTAGCCCGCAATTCCGAGGCGCTTGTCCCGGCGGGAAATGTGACAATCTCGGACCAAATGCCCAGGCTCTGGCAGGCTTTTTCTTTGGACTTCAAATAGACCTGAGAGGAACGGTTTTCACCCACCAGAATCCCGACGAGGCCGGGCACGGCGCCTTTAGATTCTTTGACCAGAGCAACTTCTTGGCGGACTTCTTCCTTGATTTTTTCGGCCAGGGTTTTCCCTTCAAGCCAGACACCCATGACGTCCTCCTCTCTAAATCCGTGCCCATTATACATGCCCGGCTGGTCACTCGGCAAGCGAGGAAGATAATCGGGAAATGTCTCGATTTCCATAAATCCGGATGGGTTTGGTATGAAAGTTGCTGCTCCTAGTCCTGCCGGAGCGCGGCTTGACGCATAGGCAAAAAAGAGGTAATTTCAAGGGAGGCCGGCGGGATGATTAAAAAATATTTTCCCTTCCTTCTCCTGGCAGTCTCCGCAGCCGTCGTTTGCGCCAGCTGTTCGTCCTCGCATTCCGTAGACCAGCTTAAGATTGGGGTTTGGGCCTCGGAAAAAAATCTCTGGGATGAAGCCGTTTTCCGCTGGAAAAAAGTTCTTCTCGCCGACCCCAATTCTGTAGCCGCTCATAACAATCTGGCCGTTGCCTTCGAAAAAAAAGGCTTATTTGATCAAGCCCTCAAAGAATACGAGACGGCCTTAAAGCTGGCGCCGGATAACGCCGTTGTAAAATCCAATTATCAAAATTGTAAAGAAAATATCCAACCGACCGCCAAAAAAGAAGAGGAAGGCAAAAAAGGCAAGGATGAAAAAAAATAGCGCGCTTCTTGTCCTCCTAACCTTGTGGCTTGCGGCGTGCACGGCGGAGACGAGCCGGAAGGTGAAGGTCGAGATTCCCGGCAGGCCTGAAGTCCGCCTCGGCCAGGTCCAGGAAATCATCCTGACCAATATCTGGCAGGAAAAGGAAGTCAAGGACTTCAACCTGAGCCAGGACTTCATTCAATATTTTCAGGACGAGTTGAAGCAGCCGTTCAAGGGAACGCTGTCCACGAGAATGATCGCTTGGGATAGCGCCGACTTGCCGAAAAACAAAGATTTTTGGAAAAAGGCAGGCGCCGACGGCAAAAACGCGCTCTTCCTGACCGGACGGGCCACGTTCACCGAGGAGGTGCGCAAAGCGCTCCTGGCCAACGAAAAACGGGATATCGACGATGGGCCCTTCGCCAAGGAAAAAACCTGGGCCGAGCGAAAGACATATTCCCTCAAGCTCGAGCTCTTTCTGATCAACTCGGACGACGGCGAGGTCTTTTTCCAGAAAGATTACCTGGAAACGGCCAATTATCCGAATATCAAACAAACTCCGGAGTTCGCCTTCTATGACCTGCTCCAGAGAGTCAAAACGAAGCTCGTCCGGGCTCTCTTCAGCACGAATAGAATCCAGGACCGCTACCTCCTGATAAAATAAAAAAGGAGCTTGTATGAGATCCGTCAAGGTCCTCCGGCTCGTCTTTTTCCTGGTCCTCGGCTTGGCCTCGGCCGGGTTGTCCCAGATCTTCTACAACCCGTACTATGGGAAAAATAAAATCCTCTATCAAAAATTCAATTGGAAGACCTATTCGACCGAGCACTTCCAGATCTATTTTTATGTCGATAGCGAGCAAGTCCTCAAGAACGTCGCCGAAGCAGCGGAGAGCGCCTACAAAAAAATCAGCGCCGGGCTCAAGCACGAGCTGGCCGAACCGGTCCCCCTGATTTACTATGCAACCTACACGGACTTCGAACAGACCAACCTCTTCGATATCTCCGAAGGCATCCTGGGCGTCTCGGAGCCCGTCCTTCACAGGATCGGCGTCCACGGCGACATGCCGCTCGACGAGCTGCAAACCCTGATCATTCACGAATTGTCCCATGTCTTTGAATTCGACATCCTCTGGGGCAGCCAAGGCGCCTCGCTCTATGCCGTCACCCAACCTCCTCTTTGGACGTTCGAAGGACTCTCCGAGTATTTCACCGGAGAACGGTCGTCCTGGTCGACTCTGATTCTCCGCGACTCAGTCCTCAACGACCGGATTCCGGAGTTCACCGAGAGCGGAGACATACAGGCCCAGTATCCTCTGCCGCGGGACCCCGCCTACGACTTCGGCCATGCTATCTATGAATTCATCGAATCCAAATACGGCCAGAACGGCGTCCGCGAGTTCTGGCAGTCGCTGAAAGGCGCGCCTCTCATCGGGCGTCGAGACCCTCTGAAGCGGACATTCAACCTCAACACGAGGGAATTCGGTTTCGAATTCAAAAAATATCTCCGCAGCCGGTTCAAAGACTATTTCCTGAAAGAAAACCCGGAAGACTACAGCGTGCCGCTGGGTCCTCAATTCCCGTCGAACCCCTACTATTTCGCGATCTCCCATGCGGTCTCTCCGTCCGGGGATATCGTGGCGACGATCACGGCCAACATCCGGGCCGCCAAGATGGATATCGTCCTGCTTTCGACCAAGGACGGCTCCATCCTCAAAAACATCACCAAAGGCTACACCTCAAAGTACGAATACATCAAATACGACGTGGATCCCTCGCTGGGCAAGAATCTGGCCTGGTCGCCGGATGGCGACCGCCTCGCCTTCTTTGCCCGCGACGGCGAAAAATACGCCCTGCTCATCGTCGATGCCCTGCAGGGGACGACGCTCCGCAAAATCAAGATCCCCATCGACCAGCCGGTCTGTCCCTCCTTCTATCCCGACGGCCAGCGGCTGATGTTCTCGGGTTTCGAACGCGGCGTCCACGATATTTTTGCTCTCGACTTGGCCTCCGAAAAATTCACGAACCTGACTGACGACGGCCTTTATGAAAAAGCCCCCGCTCTCTCGCCCGACGGAAAGCTGGTGGCCTATTCGGTCCGGCTCGGAGCCTATGATAAGCTCTTTCTTTCTTCCCCGGACGATTTTAAGAGGAAAAAACAACTCACTTTTGGCACCGGGAACACGGTTTGTCCCCAGTTTGGGCCGGATTCCAAGATGCTCTACTTCTCGGGAGACGCCCGGGGCGCCTTCAACATGTATTCCCTCGACCTCGAAACCGGGGAAATGCTCCGCTACACGGATGTCCGGACAGGCAATTTCTTTCCGGCTCCGCTGGCCGGAGATCCCAAAAAAATCGTCTTTTCCTCGTTCAACAAGGGTGCCTTTCAACTGTTCCGGAGCGAATTCTCCGGCACGCCCGAACAAACCGTAAGCTTCGCGGACTTGGGACCGGAGGAAAAATTCGACAAGTTCGAACCCATCGTTACCCTGAACATTCAGAAAGACAAAATCGAGGCTTACAAAGGCATGGGCAAGCTGTATGTGACGTCGCGGCCGCCGATCGACGCCATCGTCTCCACGGACGGCTCATTCTATGGCGGGTCGGCTGTCGCCTTCTCGGACGTCCTGGCCGACCACACATTTTCCATTATGGCCTATCAGGTTCAGAGTTTTCGCTCTTACTATTTCAACTATCTCAATCAAAAACATAGATTCCAGTACATGTTCAACGCTTTTCAGTACTCCATCTACTACTATCCGGACTTTTACTACTATGGGCCCCAGGACGTCCTTTGGCAGCGGCTGACCTATCGGGACGCGATCGCCGTCCGCAAGATCACCGGGTTGAGCTTCGCTTCGTACTATCCCTTCAACCGGTACTACCGCCTCGAAGGGAGCTTCGGTTTTTACCACTTCGAGGAAGACAATCTTGACCCCAGCTATATCGGCATGTATTCGGTGGGCGCCTACGGCTATTTCCTGAACGGCAATCTCCTCCAGGCTTCAGCCTCACTCACGGGGGAAACGACCCATTTCAAACAGTACGGCCCGGCCGCCGGAAGCACCTTCAGGATTTCGCTGAGCCAGGCTATTCCGGCCGGCCAGGAATTCCTGCGGAACACGACCGTCGAAGCCGATGTCCGGAAATACCTGTATCTCGGGATGGACAGCCTCCTGGCCTTTCGCTTTCAGGCTTTCCTGAGCCGCGGCCGCAATCCGTTCGTATTTTATTACGGCGGAAACAACCAGGTCCGCTCCTCATATTTCTATAACTTGATCGGGACCGAATGCTGGTTCGCCAATGCCGAGCTCCGCTTCCCCCTGATCAATGCGGCCTCGACCATCATCGGCACGATCGGGCCCTTTCGCGGAGTCCTTTTCTTCGATGTCACCCGGGCCAAGCTCGGCGATTACCCGGCGAAATTCTACCGCTACAACTCCGACCTCACCACAAACCCTTTTTTCCCTGTCTATAACGAACTCGATGCCATCGGCTCCTTCGGCTACGGGTTCGAATTCTTCTTTCTCGGGCTCCCTCTCCATCTCGAATTCGCCAAGCGGCTCGAATGGCCAAATTTCCGAAAGCCATTCAATTTCAGCCTGTACGGAAATTTCCTGACCAAGTTCTGGATCGGGTTCGATTTTTAATAAAAAATCCTTGAAATCCCCATGCCCCAGTGTTATGATGAGGCAGCCTTTTTCACCGCCTCCAGCAGATAAGGCGAAATTTTCCACAGTTGTGGAAATTTCTGTGGAAAAATAATTCTGCGGCGCGCATATGGAAGAAAAGACGAACCCTTGGAATCAGATTGTCCAGGACCTTCAAAGAAAGGTCGACCAGAACAGCTATGAGACCTGGTTTGAGCCGACGACATACATCGGCCAGGAAAAAGGCTGCCTCTACATCAAGGTCCCGAATTCATATTTCAAGGACTGGCTGTCTTTCCACTATTCGAGCCTGATCAACGAGACCGCCCTGAAGCTGTTCGGAAAGCCTTACGACATCAAGTTTATTTTTGATGACGCTTCATTCTCTTTCATGCGCCGGTCTCCCGAAGAGCGCCGCTCGAAATACGGCATGCTTCTCAATCCCAACCTGAACCCGAATTACACCTTCGAGAACTTCGTCGTCGGGTCCTGCAACCAGTTTGCCCACGCGGCCTCCATGGCCGTCGCCAAGAATCCGGCGAAATCCTATAATCCGCTCTACATCTACGGCGGCTCGGGCTTGGGCAAGACGCACCTCATGAATGCCGTCGGTCATTTTTCTCTGCACAACGACCCGCGATTGAAAATCCTTTATGTCACGACGGAAAAATTCATGAACGACCTCATCAACCATCTCCAGTACGGCAAAATCCTGGATTTCCGTCAAAAGTACCGGAGCATCGACGTCCTCCTGATGGACGATATCCATAACCTCTCCGGCAAGGATAGGACCAAGGAAGAATTTTTCCACACCTTCAACCACCTTTATGACAGTCAGAAGCAAATCGTTATTTCGAGCGACTGCCCCCCCAAAGAAATCCTCGGCCTCGAAGAGCGATTCCGCTCCCGATTTGAATGGGGGCTGATCGCTGACCTCAAAGCGCCCGATATTGAAACCCGCATCGCCATCCTGAAAAAGAAAGCTGAACTCGAGGGGGTGGACCTTCCAGAAGCCGTCGCGCTGTTCATCGCCGACAAGGTCCATTCCAACATCCGCGAGCTCGAAGGCTACCTCAGACGCGTCGTCGCTTTTTCGTCTCTCAAGGGAGAGAAGATCGACCTCGACCTGGCCAAGGAGTCCCTGAAAGACCTCTTGGACTCCATCACCCACATCGTCACTGTGGAAAAAATCCAGAAGCTCGTCTGCCACAAGTACAAAATTAAGCCTACCCAACTCAAATCAAAAAATAATTCCCCCAAAGTGGCCTTTCCCCGCCAGATCGCCATGTATTTGGCCAAGGAACTGACAAAGTCGTCTCTCCCGGAAATCGGCAAGAAATTCGGTGGAAAACACCACACGACGGTCATCCATAGCATCCGGAAAATCGAGAAACTCCGCCGCGAAAATTCTGAATTCAACAAAGAAATCAACAGCTTGATGAGCTTTATTCAATAATGGAATCTGAAGCTTGACCAAGATATGCACATTTTATTTGCTTTTATTTATCTTATTCTTTACTCTTACTTCTCTTATAAAAGATATATATAAGAAAGAACAGGAAGTTCCTTCAGGAAGGTGACACGATGAAATTTTCAATCCTCAAAGAAAATATTCTGGAAGAGCTTCAGCTTCTCCAGGGGATCGTGGAAAAGCGGAACACCATGCCGATTCTGGCCAATATCCTCCTCAGCGTCGAGAAGAACCGGATCGAGCTAACGGGGACGGATCTGGAAGTTGGCTTAAAAACGAATTGCGAAGCCCAAGTCGATGAACCGGGGGCCATAACGGTTTCGGGAAAAAAGATCTTCGAGATCGTTAAATCTCTTCCCGATGCCAAAACGGTGACATTTAAGGAGGACAAAGACCTGATGATGGAGGTTACGTCCGGGGAGAGCGAGTTTAAAGTCCTCTGTCTGCCCAAGGAAGACTATCCGCAGGTGCCGGAGCCTAAATTTGAGAAAAATATTGTTTTTCCGGTCGATATCTTCAAAGAAATGATCGACCGGGTCTATTTCGCCATCGCCCAGGAGCAGAGATATTATCTCAACGGCGCTCTGATGGTCATCAAGTCAAAATCGCTCGAACTCGTCAGTACGGACGGCCATCGGCTGTCTTATACCGCCAAAGGATTTGACGGGTTGAGCCTCGCTAAAGAAATCCGCGTCATCGTCGCCAAAAAAACCCTGGGTGAACTGCGGAAGTTCGGAAATGGGAATATCGAATTTGACATGGACGAAAACAACCTTTTCTTCAAGGCGGGAAACCGGATCTTGATCTCAAGGATCATCGAAAGCAAATTCCCCAATTTTGAGGCGGTCATTCCCAAGGACAATCCCCATACGGTCATGCTGCCGCGGGAAGAATTCACCAACGCTATCCGGAGAGTCTCCCTGCTCTCGGCCGAACGGTCCAGGGGGATCAAATTCTATTTTGAAAAGAACCGGCTGCGGCTGTTCTCCTCAAACCCGGAAATCGGCGAGGCCAGGGATCGTCTGGATATCGATTATAAGGGCGCAAATATCGAAATAGGGTTCAATTCGCAGTATATTCTCGATTTCCTGACGACGCTCGAAGGGGAAAAAATCCGGCTGGAACTCAAGGATGAGAACAGCGCCGCCTTGCTCCGGCCCGATAAAGAAGAAAAGATCAAAAGCGTGTACGTGCTCATGCCGATGAAGATCTGAAGGTTGCTCGTCGGTCAGAGGACGTACAAAATTATGAAGTAGACCGCCATCATTGCCAACCCGAGCGGTACGCCTATCTTAGCCCAGTCTTTCATCCTGATCTTGAGCCTTCCCGCCGCGACAATATTCGGGATATTGCCGGGAATGAGCATTCCCCCCGCGATTGACAAGCCCATAATGATGCCGAGGATTTGAGCCAGACTCATGGTCGGCCCGATCTCGATGGCCGTCAGGGTGGCGTTGTCGAGGATCGCCGAGGTCGTATTGAACCAGTAAAGGATCCCTGGCGGGATTTTGGCAAAATACCAGACGATGAGCGGCCGGAAGCCTTCTCCGAGGAGCACCAGGGCCGCGATAAACATATAGACCTTGACGGCTCTCAAGACGACCGTCCAGACGGTTTCCGGATATTCCCTAATCCCTCCGCCGGCCTTTGCGTGCATTTGGGACCCGAGCCAGAGGGCTCCGAAAAGCGCGATGACAAGGACGCCGGGGATCATATAAAAGCCGAAAACTTTCAGGGGGAAAAAGAAACCCGCGTGATAGGGTGGACCGGCCAGCTTGGAAACCAGGATCGTGGACAGCGGCTCCCCTAGCGGCGTCAGAACGGCGCCCAGGGCCACCGCAAAACAGGCCACGACAACCAATTTTATCTTCTCGTGCTTATGCAGAGGAAGGGCGGCCGTGATTTCGGCTAAAAGGCAGGCCGTAAGGATGACGGAGATGACGCTGGAGAGAAGCCCGAATCCTGCGATCAACAGGAAAATGAACGGGCCATGGCCGATCCGCTTGGCCAAGCGGAGAATGGCATTGCAGAACGGCTCGTTGAAAAAGTGGATGAGAAGGCCGACGACGAGGACCACCTGGAAAATCCCGATGGGAAGTGTTCCGATCACGACCGGCGCCTTGAGGGCTTCCCCGACCAAGCGCCGGTTCCAGAGCCCTGAAATTGTGACGACCGAAACGCCCATGATCAGGAAAAAAGGCTCGAGGTTTTCTTCAACCTTTTTCACAAGGAAAGGAAGGACAAGGGCCAGCGAAGCAATCGCGGCGAGGCCGAGGACGATCCCCAGGACCGGCTGGGATGGGATTGGGGTCATGAGCTTAACCTCCAAGGAGCTGATTTATACCACGGCCCAAACGGAGGGTCAAATAGGCCGGGCCAACTTTCTTATTGATTTTTCGGGCTTGATATAGGATATATGGTATGCTCGAGTGATGAGGAAAGGAACACCGACCATGGCCATCGAAATCAAGGAAGTCCAAACCCGCAAGGATCTAAAGACCTTTATCTATCTGCCCGAAATAATCCACGCCAACCATGCCCACTGGGTTCATCCTATCTATATGGATGACTGGAAATATTTCGACCGGACGAAGAATAAAGCTTTCGCCTACTGCGACGCGATCTTTTTGCTCGCCTTTCGAGGAGACGAAGCGGTCGGCCGGGTCATGGGGATCATCAATAACCGTTTCAATTCCTACCGCAAAGAAAACATAGCCCGTTTCGGCTACCTGGAGACATTCGAGGATCCGGAAGCCGTCCATGCTCTTCTCCGTCGGGTGGAAGAATGGGCTCGGGCCAAAGGGATGACCCGGATCATCGGTCCCTATGGATTTTCGGACCAGGATCCGGAGGGCTACATCATCCAGGGATTTGAGAACCGGGCGACGATCGCCACCTATTACAATTTTGAATGGCTTCCGCGGCTCGTCGAGCAGGAGGGCTATACCAAGGATATGGACTATTTCGTCTATAAACTCCTGGTCCCCAAGGAAATCCCGGAATTTTATAAAAAGATCTACGAGCGAATCCAGCGCCGCGGAAATTTTACCCTTCTTGAGTTCAAGAAGAAAAAGGAACTCAAACCCTGGATCCGCCCAGTCTTAAGCCTTATGAATGAAACCTACACGAACAGCAATATCTACGGCTTCGCCCCGCTCGACGAGAAGGAACAGGATGACCTGGCCAAGCGCTATCTCCCGGTCATCGACCCGAGGTTCGTCAAGGTCGTGACAAAAGAGGGCGAGGTCGTGAGCTTTATCATCGCCATGCCGGATATGACGGCAGGCATCCAGAAAGCCCGGGGGCGGCTGCTTCCCTTGGGATTCATCCATGTTCTCCGGGCGGCCAAGAAAACCAAGCAGCTCGACCTCTTGCTCGGCGCGATCAAGGAAAAGTACCGGGGCCTCGGCTTGGATGTCATGATGGGTGTCAAGATGCTCGAGTCGGCTCGCCAGGCCGGCCATGAAATCCTCGATACCCACCATGAGATGGAGTCCAACGTCAAGGTCCGGGCGGAGATGGAACGCATGGGCGGAGTCCTCTATAAAAAGTTCCGCGTCTATCAGAAGAAGCTCTGAGAATCATCGGTGGGGCCGGGCTCCATCGAATTTTAGGGACTCCGGGTTTTCTGGTGAGGGGAAATTACAGCCCGAGCAGGGAGCCGAGGTAAACGAGGCTCAGGCCGGCCAAGAGGACGACGGTCGCCCAGGATATGATGTTATAAACCGGGCCGTTCCTATACTCGCCCATAAGTTTTTTGTTGTTCGTCAGCAGGAGCATGAAAACCAGGATAACCGGCAGGACAAGGCCGTTGATGACCTGGGAAATGTACATGACCGGGAAGAGCGGAATGCCGGGGAGCAGGATGACGCCCGCTCCGAGGAAGATGAGCATCGAATACAAACCATAAAACTGCGGGGCCTGGGAAAACTTCTTGTTCACTCCGTCTTCCCAGCCCATGCCCTCGCAGACAACGAAAGCCGTGGACAGGGGCAGGATGGACGCCGCGAAGAGCGAGGCGTTTAAGAGGCCGAAGGCGAAGAGGGCCGAGCAGTACTTTCCGGCCAGGGGAGCCAGGGCCAAGGCGGCGTCCGCGCCGGTCTCAATCCGAATCCCGGCTTTGAACAGAGTCGCGCCGCAGGTGAGGACGATGAAGCCGGCGACTAAGGTAACGACAAAGCTCCCGACGATCACGTCCAGCCGGGAGTGCTTATAGTCTTTGACGGCAATGTTTTTTTCTACGACCGATGCCTGCAGATAAAACTGCATCCAGGGAGCGATGGTCGTTCCGACAAGCCCGATGAGCATGCCCATGCGCGCCGAAGTGAATTCGAAAGTCGGGGTGATCAAGCTTTTGCCGATGGTCGCCCAGTCCGGCTTGGCCAAGAGGCCGGCGATGATATAGGTGATGTAGAAAAGGCAGGCGTAGAGGAAGATTTTCTCCACGGAGCGGTAGGTGCCCTTGACGACCAGAAGCCAAACGGCCACGGCGGCCAGAGGGACGGAAATGAACTTGGAGACATGAAAAATCTCCAAACTGGAAGCCACGCCGGCGAACTCGGCGATAACGTTGCCGAAATTAGTCAAGATGACGGCCACTAAAAGATACACGGTAATTTTGACGCCGAACCGCTCCCGAATCAGGTCGGACAGCCCCTTTCCCGTGACCACGCCCATCCGGGCGCTCATTTCCTGGATGATGATGAGGGCAATCATGATTGGCACAAGAGACCAGAGCAGGCTGTATCCGAAGCGGGCGCCGGCCATGGAATAGGTGGCGATGCCGCCGGCATCGTTATCGACGTTCGAAGTGATGATCCCGGGCCCGGCAATGGACAGGAAGAGAAGGATTGATTTCCAGTGGAGCCTTAGGGAGGGTTTCTTCATCGGACTTCTGTCCTTAGTGGTACTCCTCGAAATGCGACTTCATGATGTCCTTCAGCGTGATCACGCCCCTGAGAACGTTGTCGCTGTCGACGACGGGAATGGACATGAATTTATATTTTTTAAATAGGTCGGCGACGGCGTCGACATCGTCCTCCGTTTCCACTTTAATGAGGTGCGCGTTCATCAACTTTCCGAGCGCCGCCTCCTTCTCGCAGGTGATGAGATGGCGTAGCGTCGAAACGCCGACGAGGTGGTTGTCTGCGTCCGTCACGTAGATATAGGCGATGGCATCCAGCGGGTAGACGGTCTTCCGGAACTCTTCGATGGCGTCGCCGATCGTCCTGTCCTTGTTGAGAGAGAGGAAGTCGTTGGTCATGATGCTTCCCGCCGTCCCCTCTTTGAACTGAAGGAGCTCTTGAACGGCTTCCCGGGAAGGCTTTTCCATGGTCCGGATGAGAGTTTGCTTCTTTTCTTCCGGAAGGTCGGCCAGCAGGTCGGTGGCCTCGTCAGGAGCCATCTGCTCGAGAATATCGGAAACCATCTCGACGGGAGCGGATTCGATCAGTTTACGCTGGAGCTTGGGGTCCACTTCTTCGAGAGTTTGGGCCGCAGTCTGGAGATCGAGGGAGCGAAAGACGCTCGACCGGCTGGTCCTGTCCAAGTCCTCGATGATATCGGCCAAGTCAGAAGGATGGATTTCATGCATTTTCCTGGACGTCACGTTGAGCTTCAGGTTCTGCTTAATGGGATCGCTTGAGAGAGGCTGAATGTATTTCCAGGAGATCATTTTCTCTTCGAATTGGTAGGCGAAAAGCCAGTTGGTCAAAAAATCGATATTCTTGAGCCAGCCAAGACGGCGAAGAATCCCCCGGATTCCGTAATCGACGTGGACGATGCGCAGGTCATGATTCACGAGGAGGAGATGAATATCGTTGACCCTCTCGATCTTGGCCCCTAGGGTATCGACGACCTGTTTATCGAGAAGCTCCTCCCGGAGAAGGATCTCCTGGGGATTGACCTCCAGGGGCCGGAATTTTTCGACGGCTCCCGGTCGCAAGAGGATCTCGGACGTGTCGAGGCTCTGGACTTCCTGCCAGTCCAGCTCGAAGATTCTATTGCTTTTCCGTTTCTTGACGGCCAGGGCTACGACTTTGGGGAATAGCTCGCCCAGACGAACCTTCAGGTCCAGCAACTTGCCGACGGCCCCGCCGTCGGCCTCCGCGACCAGGCGGCCCAGAATTTCCGAGATATAGAGGAACATGTGGAGGCTTGTATCTTGGAGGTCTTTGCTTTGGGCTTCAAGCTTTTGCATGGCCGGCGCTCACGGGTCCCTGAGAAAAAGCTTATAGCACACTCAAAACGGGGAGACAAGGCCCGCTTCTATTTGGCGTCGGCCCAGCTCTTGCCCCACCCCAAATGGACTTTGAGGGGAACGGCGAGCGGGTGGACGCGCTCCATTTTTTCCCGGACGATGGCTTCGAGCGCTTCCTTCTCTTTTTTCGGGGCTTCGAAGACGAGTTCGTCGTGAACCTGAAGGATCATCTTGGAGCCCAGCTTGTGCGCTTTGATCTCCCGCCAGATATCGATCATCGCTTTTTTCATGAGGTCCGCGGCGGTCCCCTGGATGGGCATGTTCAGGGCGATGCGGCGGCCGGCCTGCCAGGCCGCTTTGTCTGTTTGGCCGAGCTCCGGAACCTGGCGCTTCCGGCCAAAGAGGGTTTCGGAGAAACCCTGGCTTTGGGCGGCCTCGACAATGCGGTCCAGGAATTCCTTCACTTTCGGGTGCTGTTCATAGTAGCGGTCGATGAATGCCTGGGCCTCAGCAGTCGTCGTCTGGAGCTCCTTGGCCAAGGAAAAGGCCGACGTGCCGTAGATGATAGAAAAATTGATAATCTTGGCCTTCCGCCGCTGTTCGTCTTTGAAAAGAGAAGAGGTCGGACCGAACACCCGGAGTGCCGTCTCCTCATGGATGTCGAGGTCGCTGCGGAACGATTCGCAGAGGGCCGGATCTCCGGACATGTGGGCGAGGACGCGGAGCTCGATCTGTGAATAATCGGCGGCCAGGAGAAAGCAGCCCTTTTCCGGGATAAATGCCTGGCGGAAGCGCGTGCCCATCTCTCCCCGGGCGGGGATATTCTGAAGGTTGGGGTCGGAGCTCGACAGCCTGCCCGTCGAGGCGACGGTCTGGTTGTACGAGGTATGGACGCGTCCTGTTTCGGGGTTGATGAGCGCCGGCAGGGCGTCGGCATAAGTGGATTTAAGCTTGGTCAGCTGCCGGAATTCAAGGGCTTGCTGGACCAGAGGATGGAGCGGGGCCAGGTCTTGAAGGATGTCCATAGACGTGGAAAAGCTTTTGGTAATCCTCGTTTTCCGGGCGGCTGGCAGGTTGAGCTTGTGGAAAAGGATGTGCGCGAGCTGCTGCGGGGAATTGATGTTGAATTCCGTGCCGGCGAGTCCGTAGATCGCTTTCTCTAACCGGGCGAGCTCCGTTCGAAGCTCGGCGGACAGCGCGGCCAAGGCTTCCGCGTCAAGCTTCACTCCGGCCATCTCCATGTCGGCCAGGACCTCGATCAAGGGCCGCTCGATCTTCTGATAGAGTTCGTTGAGCTTTTCCGCTTCCACCCGCGGCCAGAGGACAAGGCTAAGGGCGAGGGCGAAGTCGGCGTCCTGGCAGGCATAGGGCGTCACCCGTTCGACGGCGACTTTGTCCATAGTGACTTCGTTCTTGCCCTTTCCGACGACATCGTCATAGGCAATGGTCTTGGCCTGAAGATAGGTCAAGGCGAGCCGGTCGAGGTTGTGTTTCCCCCAGTTTGGCTCCAGCAGATAGGACAGGACCATCGTGTCGAGGTCGATGCCGCAAAGACGGAGGCCTTCTCGGGCCAAAACGATCAGGTCGTACTTGATATTCTGCCCGGTCTTTTTTATTTTCGGGCTTTCAAGGACGTCCCTCAGGATGCCGAGGGCAATATTCTTAGGGATTTGCGCCGGAGCTGCGGGATCCTCGTGCCCCAGCGGAAGGTAAAAAGCATGGTCGGGCTCGAGCGAAAACGACATCCCGACCAGGTGCGCCCGGGTGGGATCGACGTTGTCCGTTTCCGTGTCCAGAGACACGCAGCCGGCCTTCTGGATTGCGGAGGCAAGCCTCCGGAGCTCTTCCTCGTCAAAAATAGCTTGGTAGGTTTTTTTAGATTTTTGAGGCTCTTTCATGAAGTCCGAGACGAGCGAAGTAAAGCCCAGCTCCTGGAATAGCTTAACGAGCTCTCCGGCGTCGGGCTCCGTGACTTTGAAACGATCGGGGTCGAAGGGGACATCCAAGCCCTTTTCGATCGTCACCAGCTCGCGGCTCATCTCGAGCTTGTCCATGTTCTGTTCAATTTTTTCTTTGAGCCTTTGGTTTTTTATTTTTGGGAGGCTTTTTAAAAGATTGACCAGCGATCCATATTCGCCGATGAGGGACTTGGCGGTTTTTTCGCCGATCCCGGGCACTCCGGGGACGTTATCCGAAGGATCGCCCCACAGCGACAGGACGTCGGCCACCTGGGCCGGAGGGACGCCGAAGGTCTCCCTGACCTTGGCTTCGTCCAGGGTGAGCTCTTTGGCGGGGTTATAGACTTCGGTCGAGGCGTCCACAAGCTGGAGGAGGTCCTTGTCCGTCGAGACACTCACCGTAGAGAATTTTTCGGCGGCGGCCTTACGGGCAAGACTGCCGAGAACGTCGTCGGCCTCATAGGCCTGGTTCTCGAACATCGGGATGCGCAGGGCCCGGATGACCTCCTTGAGTTTGGGAATTTGTTTGGCCAGCTCGTCGGGCATGGGTTTGCGATGAGCCTTGTATTCTTTGTAGATATCGTGTCGAAGCTTGGGGCCGGGGGTATCGAAGACAATCCCCAGATACTCGGGCTTCTCCCTCTCCAGCAGCTTTCTCAGGGTGATAAAGAAGCCGTAGATGGCGTTGGTTGGGAAGCCCTGGGAATTCGAGAGACGCTGGATAGCGTAGAAGGAGCGGTAGAGAAGAGAATTGCCGTCGATCAGGAAGAGCCTTTTTCCGCTCATGCCTTGGGCTTAAAGAGCTGGTGATCGAGCTTGCCGCTGGTGATATCGTTCAGCACGGACTGATGGAGTTCTTTCTGCAGGCGCGCCACCTTTTCCTTAAAGCCCGGTTGGTTCAAAAACTGGGAATAGGAGGCTTTCTGGGAATAAACGATTCTCCCGGAAAGATAGACCTGGGTTTCGACGGACTGGACCGCCAGGCCTTTGTCCTGAGTCTGGATGAGCAGGGCCAAGCCTTGATATGTAATCTCCGAGCTATAGCCGATCATGACGAGTCATTATGAATCTCTTTGCCCTCAATAATCAAGAGGAAGACGTAATTTTATTTAATTTATAGGAATTATGTAGTATGGCCAGCCTCCGTCCGGCCTGGTCGCGGCCCGGAAACTGAAGAAAAATCATATAGTTGGCGTTCCGCCGGCCGCCCTGTGGTTGACAAAGGGGGGCAAATTGGTATAATAGGTCAAAATTAGCCGGACACCAAACGATGATTATTGATATTGACAAACTGCCCAAAGACGGATTGAAACTCGTCCGGAATTTTGATTTCCCCAGCTTCGACTTGGTCGAGGAGGAGGCCGTCTTCCTCCAGCCTGTCCATGCCGAGCTGACCGTCAAGCGCGCCGGTGAGGAAATCCTGATTAAAGGCCGGATCACGACCTGCCTGAGCTTCGTCTGCAGCCGGTGCCTGACGCCCTTTGAGTTTCCGGTGGATTCCGCGTTCGACCTTGTTTTTCTCCCAGAGGACGCCCACGAGATGAAAGAGGGGCTGGACGAGGGAGATCTCGATACCCTCTTCTACCAGAGCCATCAGATCGACATCCGGCAGGTCGTTCTCGAGCAGTTGAACCTGACGTTTCCCGTCAAGCCTCTCTGCGCGGAGACGTGCGAGGGCATCTGCGCCGTCTGTGGCCAGATCCGCCATGAGGGGAACTGCGGGTGCCTGGTTAAGGAGTCCGACGTCCGATTGGGGAAACTCAAAAATTTTATGAAAGATAAGACTTAGATGCCTAATCCAAAACGTCGACATTCTCATTCCCGGAAAGGACGGCGGCGGGCGCACGACGCTCTGGTTGTCCCGTCCTTCTCCCTGTGTCCCAATTGCGGCACGCCGAAGCTGCCCCACCGGGCCTGCCCGGAATGCGGGTACTATCGCGGCCGCCAAGTCATCAAAGAAGCCGAAGATTAATTGGGGTCTCGAAATGAAATTCGCCGTGGACGCAACGGGGGATGATTTTAGCCCTAAAATCTCCGGCCGGGGCGATGTCCGGCTGGCCAGCGGTTTCCTTGTGAACCGAAATCGGGAAAAAATCGAGATCGAGATCGGCACGATGGAGAAAGCAAGCGGAGGAGCGGAGGCGTAAGTGCTCTTTGCCGGCAAAGTATCGTTGATTACGGGCGCGTCCCAGGGAATTGGAGAGACGATCGCCCTCGAATTCGCCAAGCAGGGAGCGACGGTTGCCCTCGTGGATATCCAGAAGCCTAAACTCGAGGAGGCTGCTCGGAAGATCCTCGAGGCGGGCGGCCAGGCGGCTGTCTTCGAGGCGGATGTTTCCAGGCCGGACCAGGCCGCGGCTGTCGTGGAGTCCATCCTCAAAGAGTTCGGAAAAATCGATCATCTCATCAACAATGCCGGCATCACCCGGGACGCCCTTTTGATGCGTATGAAGGACGATGATTGGGACGCCGTCATCGCCGTTAATCTCAAGGGCGCCTTTAATTTTTCCCGGGCCGTTGTCAGGCATATGATCGGCCGGCGCTCCGGAAGGATCGTCAGCCTGGCCTCGGTGGTTGGGCAGATGGGGAACGCCGGGCAGGCCAACTATGCCGCCTCGAAGGCCGGGCTGATCGGGTTCAGCAAATCGCTCGCCCGGGAAGTCGCCTCCCGCGGCATCACGGTCAACTGCGTCGCGCCCGGCTTTATCGCCACGGCCATGACGGCCGCGCTTCCCGAAAACATCAAGAAGATGTTTCTCGATATCATCCCCATGCAGAGGTTCGGAGAACCTCAGGAAGTGGCGGATGCGGTTAAATTCCTCTGTTCGGATGAAGCCGCGTATATCACGGGCCAGGTCATCAATCTGAACGGCGGTATGTATATGTAGGAAATTTGATTTAACAGGAGGTTAACATGGAAAGAGACGAGCTGCTGAAGAAGATGAAGGCGATCGTCGCCGATAAGCTGAGCATCAGTGAGGACCAGGTGACAGAGGGAGCCTCTTTCATCGAGGACCTGGGCGCAGATTCCCTCGACACCGTCGAATTGGTCATGGCCTTGGAAGATGAATTCGGACTGGACATCCCCGATGAGGACGCGGAGAAGCTCACCACCGTCGGCAAAGCGATGGATTACATTATGAGCCATGTCTCCTAGTGCCGGGGAACGGAATCGACAAACAAAACGAAGAGTCGTCATAACGGGGATTGGCCTGGTCTCCCCCCTGGGCGTCGGAACCCGGGCAAACTGGCAAGCGCTCCTTGCCGGCCGGAGCGGCATCGGGCGAATTTCGAAATTCGATACGTCGCAGTTTTCGACTAAGATTGCCGGCGAGGTCAGGGGATTTAACCCTCTCGATTTTATCGATCGAAAAGAAATCAAGAAGATGGACCCCTTTATCCAGTTCGCCCTAGCCGCCGCCGCATTGGCCGTCGACGATGCGGGAATTCCCGGAAGCGCTCTTGACAGCGACCGGGCCGGAGTCTATGTCGGCTCGGGGATCGGCGGCATCGGTGCGATCGAGGAAACGCACAAGGTTTTGCTCGAGAAAGGTCCGGACCGCGTCTCCCCTTTTTTCTTGGTCTCGACGATCATCAACGAAGCGTCAGGACAGATTTCCATCCGGTTCAAAGCGAGAGGGCCCAACTCGGCCACGGCCACGGCTTGCAGTACCGGCACCCACGCCATCGGCGATTCCTGGCGCATCATTGTCCGAGACGAGGCCGACTTCATGATCGCCGGCGGCGCCGAAGCACCGATCACCCCGCTGGGGGTGGCCGGATTTTGCGCGATGAAGGCGCTGTCCGAGCGAAATGACGAGCCGGAGAAAGCCTCGCGGCCGTTCGACGCCCGGCGCGACGGGTTTGTCATGGGCGAGGGCTCCGGCGTTCTTCTTCTCGAGGAGCTAGGGCACGCCCAGAGGCGCGGCGCGAACATCTACGCCGAGATCGTCGGCTATGGAATGACGGGCGATGCCTACCATGTCGCGGCGCCGGCCATCGACGGCCAGGGTGCGGTGCGCGTGATGAAGCGGGCCCTGGAAGATGCAGGCATCTCGCCGGGAGACGTCCAGTTTATCAATGCCCATGGGACCTCTACGCCGTTTAACGACAAGATTGAAACGGCGGCGATCAAAACGGTCTTCGGCGATCATGCCTTCAAGATCGGCGTGAATTCCACCAAATCCATGACTGGCCACCTCCTCGGCGCCACCGGCGGTGTGGAGGCGGGGATTACCGCCCTCTGCCTGAAGCACCAGGTCATGACGCCGACCATCAATTATGAATATCCGGACCCGGAATGTGATTTGGACTACGTCCCGAACGCCGCCCGGCCGGCCGAGATCGTCTATGCCCTCAGCAATTCTTTCGGTTTTGGCGGAACAAACGGAACCCTGATTTTTAAAAAGTTCGAAGATTAATATCAACGCCATAAATAAAGTGACTTGCTTGATCGGGCGGCGCTAAGTCCGGCCCTTGCCCCCGCACCCCGAAGGAACCAGTCCCGTCGGATAGCTTTGGAGGGAAACCCATATTTAGGGTTTCCGTCCAACGATCGCTCCGCTCTCTGCCTCCTTTCCTATGAGCGTCTGGCGATGAATTCATGGTGGGATGCTCCTCGGAGGGGTGGCAGGGCCGGCGGATATTCCCGCTGCCCGTTGGAGGGGGAACCTGTGAAAGGGTCCACCTCCAAGAGTGTCCGGTGCCCTCCTCCGCTACGGGGCTTAAGGGCGGACTTAGCGATGCCCAAGGGAGATCAATTTATTTATTATGCCCGTATAGGTTAAAGGTTGTATAAGGCCTGTCGGATACCTTTAGATTAGAAAGGAACCTTTGCTGAGCGGTTCCTTCATCCTTCGCGTTTTCCTCCTGGTATTTAAAAAGAATTTCTATTAATATGGAGAATCTCCCTCTATTTTTTAATAGGACAATGGAGGGAAAATATTGCTCAAAATATCTGCCAAAAGCTAAAGTCATGTGGAGGGAATTTTTATGAACATCCTGGTTTTCGTCAAACGGGTCCCGGATACGGAATCAAAGATTAGGATTGACCGCGAGACCCGCGCCATCATGGAAGACGGACTGAATTTCATCGTCAGTCCCAACGACGAGTACGCCGTAGAGGAAGCCCTGCGGCTCAAAGAGGCCAAGGGAGGACAGGTGACCGTCATTTCCGTGGGGACGGAAGAGTCGCTCATCATCCTCAAAAAGTGTTTGGCCATGGGCGCGGATGAAGCCGTGCTCATCAAGGACGATCTCAAAGAAGCTTATGATGGGCTGCGGATTTCGAAAATCCTCGCCCGCGCCGTCGAAAAAAAATACCCCGGCTTCGACCTCCTCCTCTTCGGGAAACAATCCGTCGGCGCGGACAACGCCCAGGTGCCGTCCGCGGTGGCGGAGCTGCTGGGCTTGCCTCAGGCGAATGTCGTGACCAAGCTCGAGGTCGAAGGAAACCAGGGAACCGCCTATAGGGAAATCGAAGGGGCTATGGAGAAGGTGGTGTTTTCGCTGCCGGCCGTCGTTTCCGCCCAGAAAGGCTTGAACGAACCCCGCTATGAAACGCTGAAGGGAATCATGGCGGCGAAGAAAAAGGTGATCCCGATCTTGAGCTTCGAAGAGCTGGGATTGAGTCAAGAAGATACGGCGGCGCGGGTCGAAGTGATAGGAATCGAGATGCCCCCGGCGCGCCAGGCTGGAAGGATCATTCCGGGGACGCCCGAAGAAGCAGCTCGGGAACTGGCCAGGCTCTTGCACAGCGAAGCTAAAGTGATCTGAGAAGGGGAAAGACATGTTTCTGGCATTTATTGAAACCCGCGAAGGCAAGGTCAAGAAGAGTTCTTTGGAGGCGCTGTCCGAAGCGAAGAGACGCGGTGACGAGCTTGGCCAAGAGGTCGCCGCCGCCCTCGTCGGCGCGAGCACGGATTGTCTGAACCCGGATATTTTTTCTTATGGCGCCTCAACCGTTTATCTCCTGGAGAATGCCCGGCTCGAGGCCTATTCAGCCCAGGGCTATGCAGCGGCGCTCCACCAACTGGCGGCCGAGCTTCAGCCGAAAGCGATTTTTTTTGCGGCCACAGCCATGGGGAAAGATTTGGCGCCGCGACTGGCCGCGCGGCTCGGCGTCGGTGTCGCTTCGGACTGCACGAGAGTCGAAGTTCGAGACGGGAGGCTCGAGTTCACCCGGCCGATTTATGCCGGCAAGGCATTCCTGACGCTCAGGCTGAAGTCGTCGCCCGGGCTGGCTACGCTGCGGCCAAATGTTTTTCCCCTCATCGAGGGGCAGGGCAAATCCGGCCAAATGGTCAGGAAAGAGGTGGCAGTCGCCGACGGCCTGATCAAGGGCAGCGTGGCCGAGATTCTCAGGGAGAAAGGCGAGGAGCTGGATGTCACCGAAGCCGATGTCATCGTCTCGGGAGGAAGAGGGATGAAAGGGCCTGAAAATTTTGCCCTGCTCAAGGAGCTTTCGGCGATGATCCCCCGTTCGACCGTGGGCGCCTCGCGTTCGGCCGTCGATTCCGGCTGGATTGGACACCAGAGCCAGGTCGGCCAAACCGGGAAGACTGTTTCGCCCAGTCTTTATCTCGCCTTCGGCATTTCGGGCGCCATCCAGCACCTGGCGGGAATGTCGTCTTCCAAGTTCATTGTGGCGGTGAACAAAGACCCCGAAGCGCCGATCTTCAAGGTCGCCGACTACGGCATCGTCGGCGATTTGTTTCAGGTGATCCCGGCCTTCAAAGAGGCTTTGAAGAAGGTTTTGTCGGAATAGCGCCCTATTTTTCAGGAGATTGGTCCGGGGCGATCTGCAGGAGAAGCTGGTTCTTCTCTGAACGCTGCTCTCCAACGCTTGTCACATAGATCGCTGGGTCATCGACCACCGGACATTTATTTTCGCAGATCCCGCAGCCGATACACAGGTTGAGGTCGATGACCGGCGCCTTTTGCGTCGCCAGGGTGCCGTCGGGGAGCTTCGTCTCGACCATCACGAATTTGATGGCCTTGGGCGAGGTCGGACAGTGCTCTTCGCAGACGATGCAGGGCCGGCCGAGAAAATACGGGATGCAGCGGTCCTTGTTAATCCAGGCCGTGCCGATCCTGACCTGGATTTTCTCCTCGATGGTCAGCTCCTTGATCGCGCCGGTCGGGCAGACCTGGCTGCAGAGCGAGCAGTAGTATTCGCAATAGCCGATCTTCGGGACAAGCATCGGCGTCCACAGGCCTTCCGGACCGGCCTCAGTCAGGGCCGGCTGAAGGCCATTGGTCGGGCAAGCTTTCATGCACTCCGAGCATTTCACACATTTGGCCAGGAATTGTTTTTCGGGGAGCGCTCCCGGCGGCCGGATAAGCTTTTCGTGAGCCCGCTTGAAGGCCTGGGAAATACGGAAAAAGGGAACGCTGAAAAACGCGAGGAGTGACGTCAGAATCAGCCTTCTCCGCGTCAGGTCCACGGCCGGAGCCTTCTCCGGGGTCGCCCGGAGCGGAAAAGTGATCGCTTTGGTCGGGCAGATCGCCGCGCATGTCTCGCAGTAGATGCACTCCGAGCTTTTCCATCCCTTTTCCGGCCATGGGTTTGCCTGAGTCTGGCAGTGGAGAGTGCACAGGTTGCACTGGATGCACTTTTCGTCGTCCACCCGTAGCTTGAAGATGTTCCAGCGCGAAGCGAGGCCGAGGAAGGCGCCCAGCGGGCATATATACCGGCACCAGAATCGCTCGCGATGCATATTGAGAAAGATTACTCCGACGAGGACGAGGCCGATGAAGAAGCCTTGACGGAAGGTCGCATTGAGCGTCATCTTTTCGAAAACCTGGGTGAGGCTGTCCCCCAGGGGTCCGAGATGAAGGTTATAAAGAAAGCCGATCAGCATGTTGAAACCCTGGGAAAACGCCGGCAGGACGCTCGCCGCCATTGACCTGTAGAGAAACGAAAGCGGATCGACCAGCCCCACGAGGTCCAGCGTGAAGACGGAGCTGATCAGGATAAAAACGAGGACAAGGTATTTCCAGACCAGCCCGCCCTTGGCGACCTTCCTGGGGCGGAGCAGCCCGGCTTTCTTAAAAAGAAAAGAGAAAAATTGATGGATGGACCCCAGCGGGCAGAGCCAGCCGCAGACGACCCTGCCCAGGACAAGCGTCACGGCGAGGGTGATGAGAGCCAGGGCGAAGGAGGCGAAGATCAGCCTGGACGCAATAGCTGTGGCCAAGGCCAGAAGAGGATCAAAGTGGAAAAATACTTCGACCCGGCCGATATAGTCCTTTCCGCTGAAATGAGTCCCGAAGAGGAGAAAAAGGAACAGCCCGAAGAAAGCGGCCTGGACCAGGATCCGGAAGGCCTGGAGGGTCCGATGCTTTTTAGACCGCTCTTTTTTCAATGCGCAGCTTCTCCAGCTCGAACTCGCCCAGCCCTCTCTCTTTGCCCAAGCGGAGGTACAGCAATTCCTGGGGTGGGATTTCCAGGAAGCCCGCCCCCATGGCGTCCACGGCGACGAGGTCCGTTCCGGCAACGACAGTTTTCGTCAGTTTGGTGTCGGATGGACGGCCTCCTTGCGGGCCGTTCCGGACCAGTATCCGGAAAGCGTCGAGGACCGTCAGCGTCGGCTTGAAGAACGCCGCCAGGTCGATCATGGCCTGGTCGAGCTTCTGGTGGAGCTGGTTTCGACTCCCTCCGACAGCGCCCAGCCAGTTCTTCATGCCCAGCGTCGCTCGGCAAAGGCTGTGATTCTTGACGATCGGCACGTTGATGATCTTGTCCGCCTCGACGAAATCCTGGATGATCTCCCAGTCCTTCAGCCACTCCCCTTGAATGGCCATTTTCTTGATGCGGCGCGGATTGACGAAGAGGACCTCAGCTCCGGCGCCTTTGGCCGCTTCCTGGATGCCCGAGCGGATGTAGCAGCGTTGGGCTTGGTTGGTCGTATTGTCCATGACGACGACCTTCTTGGCGCCGGCGCTGCGGCACAATTCGACGAGCGTCTTGACGACCTCGGGGTTGGTGCAAGCGGCTAGCTCCGGCGTCCTGTCCCAACCGATGTTGGGCTTAATCATCACGACATCGCCCTTGGCCACGAACCTGTTCATGCCGCCCAGGAGGGCGACGGCTTCTTTTGTGATCGAAGCCGGAGAATCTCCCTGAACATAGGCCAGGTCGGGCGTTCCGGGTTTCTGGCCGAGGCGCCCGGGCGCCAGCTTGACGAGGAGGCTCCCCAAAGCCATATCTTTTAAAAAGTTGCGTCGGTCCATGCGTGTCTATCCCTTTCCGAGTGATTGCATATAGGACATGATTCCTTCGTAAATGCCCTGGGCGATCTGTTGCCGATAAGCCGCGTTCTTCAGCCGCTGGGCCTCTTGCGGATTGGACAGGTGTGAAACCTCAACCAGCACGGACGGCATCTCGCTTCCGATGAGAACCCAAAACGGGCCGCCTTTGGTGCCCAGGTCCTTGATATCTTTATAATTCCGCGAGAGACATTTTACCAAATTATCCTGGATTTTTTGAGCTAATTCTTTGGACTCGATGATTTTGCTGTTCTGCAGGATTTTCTTGATGATCTTTTCCATCTCGCCGATGGTCTTGGTCGTCGTCGCGTTTTCGCGAGCGGCCAGTTCGTTCACGCTGGGGTCGGGGCTAAAATTTAGATAAAAGGTCTCCACCCCCCGGCGCTCCTTTTTCCGGAAGGCATTGACGTGGACGGAGATGAACAGATCGGCCTTGTTTTGGTTGGCGATGACCGTCCTGTTTTCGAGCGGGACATGGATATCGGTTTCCCGGATCAGGATCACTCCGAGGCTCGAATTCGTTCTCAAAAGCTCTTTCAGACGTAGAGAGATGTCGAGGGCCGTGTCTTTTTCCTGTTGCCCGAAGGAATCCAGGCAGCCGGGATCCGAGCCACCGTGTCCGGGGTCGATGACGATAGTCTTGACGCCCAGGCCGAGCTGCCGAGCCATACTGTATCCGGATTTTGCCGGCTGGGCGGGCTGGGGAGCTTTCTCCGTCGGCGCCGTCGGTTGGACCGTGTCGCGAGGGTAAATATCGATGACGATCCGGAAGGGATCGAGGACGTGAAAGACCTGATAGCGCTCGATTTTGGCCAGGTCCACGTCAGCGACGAGGCGGACCGTGGTGGGATTCTTCTGGGAGATCCGGACGAGGCTGATATAGTCGCACTTGACCGGGATGGCTTCTTCGCGCAGGATTGGATTCAGCTTGGCCTGATAGACGTCGACATAAATCCTCTGGGGATCGCGAAGCTCGGCTGAGAAATATTCCCGCAGGATGCCGACGTCGACGACGATCCGGGTGAAATTCGGATGCAGGAAATGGCGGAGGTTATACACTTCGGCCAGCTGAGCCTGGGGCCGGCCCGGAGAGACAAGCCACAGGAGGGTGAGGAGAATAAGGACGGCCGAACGAGTTCGCGCTCGCGGGTTAAGGGGAATTGTCTTCCTGGCCAGCGAAGGGAGGCTTTTTCGTCTTTGCGCCCGGCTCATTTCCTATTAATTATATCAATTCTATAATGTTAATAAAAACGCGGCGGCTAGGCGCCGTATTTCTTGAGCTTCCCGGCATGGGCGAGCATCAGGGACATGGCATAGAGCGCCCGGAAGCGGCCGAGAAGGCCTTGGGCGCATTCCCTCTCCGTGAAAACGCCCGTCGCGTCGGGGAGGGCCGTCGGCGAAACGAGCAGGAAAGGATTGGGATGCCAGGAATGGCCTTTGAGGAGCGACGGCGTCGAGTGGTCGGAGGTGATGACAAGGACGTCCGGCTTGAGGCTCTCCAGCCGCGGGATAAAGGCGTCGATCTCTTCAATGGCCCGGACTTTGGCCTCGAAGTTTCCGTCCTCGCCGGCGGCATCCGTTTTTTTGTAATGAACGTAAAAAAAGTCGTGTTCCAGGTAGTGGGCTTCGAGGGTGTCGAAGAGGTCGGAGGTCTGGGCGCCGACCTTATAGGCTTTCATGCCCAGCAGGCAGGCCAGTCCTTTATACATCGGATAGTTAGCGATGGCTGCCGGCCTGAGCTTGTAGAGTTCCTGCATCCGCGGAATGGAGGGCTGAACCGAGAAGCCGCGGAGAAGCGTCGTGTTCGCCATCCGCTCGTCCTTGAGGATTTTTGTTGCGTCTTCGATAAAGCGGTTGACTATGCCGGCGGCTTTTGCAGCTGCGGGAGCAAGGGGGGTGGTCGGGGTGGGAGGCTTGTGGTCCTTTTGCGGGTCGGCGTCGGTCAGAGCGTCGGAAAGGCCGGAGGCGCGGAAACGGACGACAAAGCGATGTTCTTTCCCGGCGAAAAGCGCGATCTCCGGGTCTTTTTGCCCAGACAGGGCCTGATTCAGCAGGGCGCACAGCCGCTCGCATTCGCTTGTCGGGATGCGACCGGCCCGGCGGTCCGTGATTAGGCCGGCTTTTAGGGTGGCGAAATTTCCCCTGGCTACCAGGTCCCCTTCCCTGACTTCCACGTCCGAGCCGAGCGCTTCGAGGATGCCCCGGCCGAGCTCGTAGCGCAGCGGATCGTAGCCGAAAAGAGCGAGATGAGCAGGTCCGCTCCCGGGCGTGATGCCCATGAGAACAGGGTCCGTGACCCCGCAGCAGGCGTTCAAAGTCAGCCTGTCCAGATGGCGGATATTGGCGGCTTCGAGCTCGGTTTTGCCTTGGATGGGCACACCGCCCAGCCCGTCGATAACTAGCAGGACGATTTTTGAATCCGTTTGGATCGATAATTCTTTGGCCAGGTCTTCCCAATTCATGGCGGATTTACTATAAAAGAACCCGGCCACACTGTCAAATTATGGAGGGTTTCTTATCGCCGGCTAAAAACGCAATCCCAGGCTGATCCCGCCCGGGCAAACGCTGATAAACCAGGCGCTTTCCGGCGGCTCAGGGGCTAGGTCGCCTTGCCTTCCCAGATAACGGATTTCATAGTTCTCCAGGTCCCGGATGGCACGGCGCGGCTGCGTGTAGATGTTGAGAAGAGAGACGGCTTCGTTGGTGGCAAAAGTAATAACTCCGTCGTACCAGGGACGGTGAAAGGCGGCCGCCGTCACGACTCCAGCGGCGACGTTGGCGCCGAGGTTCAGCAAATTGTTCAGCCAGCCCCTCCCCTCTTTCTCGCGCTGGGCGCATCGGCGGAGGAGTTCTTCGGCCTTCTCGAGTTTCGCCAGACGCGCTTCCGCCGTGTCCTCAGACATCGGCCTTAGCTTGTTAGCGCCAGAGGCGGGAAGGAAAGGGCTGATCAATAGGTTGCCCGCTCCCAAAGCGCAGGTAACGCCTCCCACGAGCATGTCTTGGGCAAAGTTTCTGTCGCGGATCTCGTGTGAGCCCTGGGCGTCTTGGACTACCTTGACGTCATTCCAGTGGGCTCCGGCCAGAATCCCTTGGACAACGGCCCCGCCAGAATAAGCGCCTATCCAGCCGTGCCACCAAGTCTTGGCCGCAGGCTGCGCGGAAGTAAGCGCCTTCTCGATAAAGCTGAGACGCTCCTTCACCCGATCATCAGAGAGAGCGTTTTGACCCTGGGCAAGGGCCGCGCTCCATGCGGCGAAAACTATGCAAAACACGAGGAAAGCAGATTGTTTTGTGTGTCGAATGATCAAACCCCCTTGACTGATAAATGGAGTTTTTTGGGCGAGGCGCTCTGGATAAACACTTTGAGAGAGAGAATTGCGCGGCCCATCACGAAAACTATATAGGCCAGCTTGTTGATTGTGTCAAGAAGAGAAAAAAACCGCCGCGGCCTGCCGCCTCGCCTGCTCTTTCTTGACACATTCTTTTAGCGAAGAGTATGATTTTTGATGATGGAGATGCGGACAAGCCACGCCAGACTCAATTTGTAAATAGGAAGGGCCTTTGCCATGACTCAGGAGGAAAACAAGAGCATCGTCTTTCGAAAGGCAAGAATCGCCGGACGATTCGTTTTCGGGGTGATCCTGCTGCTTGTTGTTTTTTTTGTACCTGCTGGCACGTTTCATTGGCCGCAAGCTTGGGCCTTTATCATATTTTATCTGTCGGGATGCGTCGGCTTTTTTTCTGGGCTAAGCGCAAAGACTCCGCTCTTCTCAAAGAGCGGATTTCTCGCCAAAAAGATGTCAAGCCGTGGGATCGAAAGATTATTGCCGTTTATACTTTTTTTCTTGCCGCGCTGCCCGTTGTCGCCGGATTGGATGCCGCTCGCTTTCGCCGATCCAAGCTCACTCTTGGAGTTAACCTGGTGGGTTTTGCCGGATTTGGCTTGGCCATGCTGGGAATCTTTTGGGCCGCAAAAGAAAATACGTATCTATCTTCAGTGGTCAGAATTCAGAGTGACCGCGGCCAGAGCGTTTGCACGACGGGGCCCTACGCTTGCATTAGGCATCCAATGTATGCAGCGATCATCCTTTTGGTGATCTGCCTCCCCCTTGCCCTCGGCTCTCTTTATGCCCTCGTCCCAGCAGTGATCATCGTCGGTCTCATTATTCTTCGTACTTCTCTGGAAGATAAGACCTTGCAAAGGGAGCTCGCTGGCTATACAGAATATGCGAAGACAGTACGCTTCAGGCTATTGCCCGGAATGTGGTAATCGATCGTCTTGACGTCGGGAAAAACTCCTTTCTGTCTTCCGCACCCAGCCGGCCCTTTTAAGACTTGTCGGCGCCGCGCGGCTCTGATAAAATCTCTGCATGAATAAGGTCCTCGTCCTCGATTTTGGCTCGCAGTACACCCAGCTCATCGCCCGCAAAGTCCGCGAGCTCGGCATCTACTCGGAAATTATTCCCTTCGACATATCCATCTCCAGGATCAAACGGGAGCGTCCCTCGGCGCTCATCCTGTCCGGCGGCCCTCAGAGCGTCTATGAAAAAGGAGCGCCGCTTCCTTCGCCCGAAATTTTCGAGCTGGGGGTGCCGGTCCTTGGCATCTGCTACGGACTTCAGCTCGCAGCCTATCTTCTGGGCGGCGAGGTGAAGCCTTCCTCGAAGCGGGAATACGGATTTGCTTCCCTCAGGATTTTGGACAGACGCGGCCTTTTCTCGGGGGTTAGGGATGCGGAACAGGTCTGGATGAGCCATGGGGACCGCCTGGAGAAGTTGCCTCCCGGCTTTTGCATTTCCGGCCGGACCTCAAACACCAGAGCGGCCGCCATCGAGGATCCCGGCCGCCGTATTTATGGGGTCCAGTTCCATCCCGAGGTCATCCATACGAAAGAAGGCCGGAAAATTCTGGCCAATTTTCTTTTCAGACTGGCCGGGCTCAGGCCCGATTGGAACATGAGCTCTTTTATCGAGCGGAAGGCGGCCGATATCCGCCGTCGCGTCGGCGAGGGAAAGGTCATCTCCGGCCTGAGCGGCGGCGTCGATTCGCTGGTCGCGTCGCTCATCATTCATCAGGCCGTCGGCCGGCGCCTGACCTGCGTTTTTGTGGACAACGGCTTTCTCCGCAAGGGCCAGTATCGCGAGCTCATGGACAAGTTCCGGAAGAAACTGTCGCTCAACGTTGACGGCGTGGATGCCGCCGACGAGTTCGTCGATGCCCTGCGCGGCGTCACGTCCCCGGAGCGGAAGAGGAAGATCATCGGGGGCCTGTTCATCCGGATCTTCGAGCGCGAGGCCCGTAGGCTCCGCGGCGTCAGATACCTCGCCCAGGGCACGATCTATCCCGACGTCATCGAGAGCAATCCCGTCAAGGGGCCGTCCTCGACGATCAAATCCCATCACAATGTCGGCGGGCTTCCCAAGAACCTCAAGTTCAGGCTGGTCGAGCCGCTCAAGGAGCTGTTCAAGGACGAGGTGCGCGCGCTCGGTCTGGAGCTTGGCGTGGACAAGGATTTTGTGTATCAGCATCCGTTTCCCGGACCGGGGCTGGCCGTCCGGATTGTCGGCGAGGTCAACCGCGAGAGCCTGGACATCCTCCGCAACGCCGACGAGATCGTCATCGAAGAAACCCGCAAAGCCGGCATTTATCATAAACTGTGGCAGGCCTTTGCCGTTCTTCTCCCGGTGAAGTCCGTCGGCGTTATGGGCGATCAGAGAACCTACCAGAGGGTGGTCGTTGTCCGCCTCGTCCAGAGCGTGGACGGAATGACCGCCAACTGGTACCCGGCCGCGCCCGAGCTTCTCGCCCGCCTTTCCACACGGATCGTCAACGAAGTGAAAGGCGTCAACCGCGTCGTCTATGATGTGACGACCAAGCCCCCGGGCACGATTGAGTGGGAATAATATGCCCGCCAGCTTCATCCATCTCCACAACCATTCCGAGTACAGCATCCTGGACGGCGCCGTCCGCATCCCGAACCTCGTCGACGCCGCCTTCAAACACAATATGCCGGCCGTGGCTCTCACCGATCACGGCAATATTTTCGGCGCCGTCAGCTTTTTCAAGGAGGCGAAGGCCAAGGGAATCAAGCCCATCCTGGGTTGCGAAGTCTATGTGGCGCCCAAGAGCCGCTTCGAAAAGAGGGCGGATGGCGGAGAATCCCCTCATTTCCACCTTCTTCTCCTCGTCCAGGACGAGAAAGGCTACAAAAACCTCTGCCATCTGATTACGAAAGGCTATCTGGAAGGCTTTTATTATCGGCCGCGGATCGATAAAGAGCTCCTCGCCGAGCACAGCGAAGGATTGTTCGCTTTGTCCAGCTGCCTCAAGGGAGAAGTGGCTTTCTTCTTGGGAAGAGGACTCGAACAGGAGGCCGAAGACAGGGCCGCTCAATACGCCTCGATTTTTCCCCGCGGGCATTTTTACGTGGAGCTCCAGGACCACGGCCTCAAGCCCCAGCAGGAAGTCAATCCCAAGCTCGTCCGGCTGGCCCGCAAGCTGGATCTTCCGCTCGTAGCCACCAACGACGTCCATTACTGCCGCAAGGACGACGCCGAGAGCCACGAAGTGCTCCTCTGTATCCAGACGAACAAGAAGATTAGCGACCAGGACCGCATCCGGTTCGGGACGAGCGAATTCTATTTCAAATCCGGCGAAGAAATGAGCCGGCTTTTCAGCGAATTGCCCGAAGCCATCGATAACACGGCCAGGATCGCCGCTGAATGCGACTTTCATTTTCCCTCCCACGGCTATTTTCTGCCCCAGTTTAAGCCTCCCGATGGGAAGACGCTCAAGGATTATTTCGAAGAGGTCGCCTGGAAGGGTTTTGACGAACGGATGCAGGCCCTGAACGAACGAAGAGGCAAAGGCCAGGCCGCCCTTCCCCAGACAGAATATGAGGAACGGCTGAAGCGGGAGATCAAGCTCATCGAAAAAATGGGGTTTGAAGGCTATTTCCTCATCGTCTGGGACCTCATCCACATGGCCAGGGACAATAAGATCCCGGTCGGACCCGGACGGGGGTCGGCGGCCGGGAGCCTGCTTGCCCACAGCCTGGGCATCACGGATATTGATCCCCTGGAGTACGACCTCCTTTTTGAGCGGTTCCTAAACCCCGAGCGGATCAGCCTGCCGGACATCGATATCGACTTCTGCGGCCGGCGCCGGGGAGAGGTCATCGCCTATGTCACTCAGAAATACGGGCAGGAAAACGTCTCCCAGATTATCACTTTCGGAACGATGGCCGCTCGCGCCGCGATCCGCGACGTCGGCCGCGCCCTCGAAGTGCCGCTCCCGGAAGTGGACCGGATCGCCAAGATGATTCCTTTCAGCCCCGACGTCAAGATCGAAACGGCCATCAACTCGGTCCCTCCTCTCAAGGAGCTCCGCGACAAGAACACAAAGATCGCCCATCTCCTGTCCATCGCCCAGAAACTCGAAGGCCAGGTTCGCCATCCCTCGATCCATGCCGCGGGAATCGTCATTACGCCCAAGCCGCTGACGGAGTACCTGCCGCTCTACCAGTCGGTGAAGGGCGAAATCACGACCCAATTCCCGATGGAGGATATCGAAGCCATCGGCCTGCTTAAGATGGACCTCCTCGGCCTGCGCAACCTAACCGTGATCCAGGATGCCCTCGAGCTCATCGAAAAAGATTTCGACGTCAAGATCGATATGAAGGCCGTGCCGCTCGATGATGTCCAAACGTTCGATCTGTTCAAGGCGGGGAACACCGACGGCGTGTTCCAGTTCGAGAGCCACGGCATGAAGGAACTGCTCCGCAGCTACAAGCCCGATAATTTCCGCGATCTCATTGCCCTAAACGCCCTCTACCGTCCGGGGCCGCTCAAGAGCGGCATGACGGCCGATTTCGTCAAACGCAAGCACCATCCCGAGGAGATCGCGTACGAGATCCCCGAGCTCGAGCCTATTCTCAAGGAGACCCGGGGGATCATCGTCTATCAAGAGCAGGTCATGAAGATTGCCACCGAGCTGGCCGGGTTCAGCCTGGCGGAAGCCGACGTCCTGCGCAAGGCCATGGGCAAGAAGGTCGGCGAGATGATGAGGGCGCAGAAGCAAAACTTCATCCAGGGCGCTAAGAAAAAGAAAATCATCACCGCCGACAAGGCGACGAAGATTTTTGAGCAGATCAAGAATTTCGCCGAGTATGGATTCAACAAGTCCCACAGCGCGGCTTATGCGGCCCTCGCTTATCAAACGGCTTATCTCAAGGCCCACTACCCCCTGCATTTTATGGCCGCGCTGCTGACGTCCGAGGCCGAGCGCGGGGCCACTCCGCAGGTTGTCAAGTACATCAACGAATGCCAGGAGATGGGCATTGCGGTCTTACCTCCCGATATCAACGAGAGCGATTTCAATTTCACCGTGGCCCAGGATGGGGTCCGCTTCGGGCTGGCCGCCGTCAAGAATGTCGGCGAAGCCGCCGCACGAGGTCTGGTCGAGGTCCGGCGACAGAACGGCAGGTTTCTGACTCCGTTCGACGTCTGTCGTGACGCGGACAGCCGGATGATTAACCGGAAGGTCCTGGAAAGCCTGATCAAAGCCGGGGCCTTCGACTCCTTGGGCTGGCCCCGCTCCCAATGTTTTCATCTGATCGACAAGATGATCGAATACGCGCACGAAGTCCAGAAAGCGAAAAGCGCCAAGCAAAACCTGCTTTTCGGCGGCGGTGCGTTCGAGCCTCCGGCCATTCCCGCCGAGGTCAAGACGATGCGCGAATGGGACGAGTCCCTCCTCCTGTCCTACGAGAAGGACGCGCTCGGCTTTTATATCACGGGCCATCCCCTCAGCCAGTTCCGGAAAAACCTTCGCCGGCTGATTTCCCATACGGTCAGCGAACTCGACGACGAGAAAGACTTCAACAGTGAAGTCCGACTGGCCGGCATCATCCAGGAGTTCAAAACGATGAAGACGAAAAAAGACGAGCCCATGGCCCTCTTTTCCCTCGAAGATATGAGCGGCCGGGTGGAGGTTGTGGCTTTTCCCGAGGCGTTTCGCAAGAACCGGGAGTTCCTCCACGAAGACATGCTCGTCTGGCTCATGGGCAAATTCTTGGGCGAGGGGGAAAGCCGAAAGATCCATATGACTCATGTCATGCCCCTGGGCGATGCCTTTCAGAAACAGGCCAAGCGGATGGTCGTTCGGATTTTTGTGCCCGGCATGGAAGACTCCTTGCTCCAGGAGCTGAAAGAGGTCCTGGACAAGAATGCCGGCGATTGTCCGGTGTTTTTCGAACTCGAGACGCCCCACGCCTATCGGCTCGTTGCCCAATCCGTCCAAGTCAAAGGCGTCCTGCCCTCGGAGGAACTGACCAAGGCGATCCAGAACCTGCTGGGGGAGGATTCGGTGTACATCGAGTACTAGGCTCGGGGCATGCCGCTCAAAGCCGCGCGGATTTTCCCCGGCGTGGAAAATCCGCTCGACATCGTTCCTTCGCTCTTCTCTCCTTCGGGGAGAAACCATGCCCGCTCAGTCCGATGACGGGCTCTATCGCGGCATGCCCCTCGCCTTGCTTAAAAAAATTGATCGTCTCGGCTCGCGGGAATCAGCACATTCTGTTTCCGCCGGCCTCCTTCGGAGGCTGCCCAAAAAAACTGAAAGTTTTAGGCTAAATCCCTTAATGGTCGCCAGGGCCGTTTCCCTCGCCGTGGCCAAATTATTATTAGGCGGGCCGGTGCGAAATTTTGTATAATGAAATATTGTCATGCCCTATAAAGTCATCGTCGCCGACAGCTCGCCGTCCGCGCAGCGGGCGGCTCAGTTCGCCCTGACCGAGCCTGAGTTCGAGATCCATATGTTCGGCGATGGCTGGAAAGTCATCCAGGCTCTTCCGGATATCAATCCCGACGCTATTTTGCTCAGCCTGCAGCTTCCCTCCATGGACGGGTACGATGTCGGCCTTTATATCCGAACCCAGGAGGCGTTCAACCAGTGCGCCCTGATCCTGATGCGGGGAGCTTTCGAGGCCCTGGATCTGCGGAAAATCTCTCCCATCGAATACGACGGCCTCATCCAAAAGCCGTTCGATTCGGAGAGCCTGGCCCGAATGGTCAAGGAGGCGCTGGACAGGAGGAAGGACATCCCCTTTCTCCCTGAAGAGCCTCTCCTGGAAGACAGTTCTATGCCCGAGCCCCCGCCGGAAGACACGGTTGGCATAACGCCGGAATGGATGAACGAGATCGAAAAGAAAATCCACGAAGCCGTCAAGAAAGAAATCCGGAAAAGCACGGACGAGCTGGAACACTGGACGCGGGAAATCGTCTCTTCGGAATTCAAGAAGATGCTCGTCGAGGAACTCAAGGCGGCCGAGAAGAAATAGGTTCGAGCGCATGCGATTCACACCCGTCATCCACCGCGTGGCGAGCTGTCCTTCGACCAACGACCTCGTCCGTCAGATGGCCGGGGCGGGGGCGGCGGAAGGGACGGTGGTCGTCGCGGAGGAACAGACGGCGGGGCGCGGGACCAAAGGCCGCGGCTGGTATTCGGCGCGGACCAAAGGGCTTTATCTTTCCGTCCTTCTCCGGCCCCGGTCGCCGAAAATCTCGCTCTTGCCGATTGCGGCCGGGTTGGCCGTGCGGGAAGCCGTCGCCAAAGCCTGCCGGCTGGAAGGGAAGCTTCGCTGGCCCAATGACTTGGTTTGGCAGGGGAAAAAGCTGGGCGGCATTCTCTGCGAAAGCGGATTCTCCGGAGACCGTCTGGATTTTGCCGTCCTCGGCATTGGCCTCAACATCAATCATGAGGAGCGCGATTTTCCAGCCGATATCCAAGGGCTGGCCGTGTCGGCACGGATGGCCGGGCAAGAGTTCATCGACCCCGAAGCGGTCCTTCAGGAGCTTTTAGAAAGCTTGGCAAATTGGTATGATATATTTTGTCGAGGGGAGTGGAAGGCGATCATCCGTTCCTTCGAAGAGCACTCGGCATTCCGGAAAGGAACAAAAGTCCAGGTGCTCATGAATACGGAAATTTTTTCCGGCGTTTTCCAGGGCCTCGACCGGGAGGGCGAATTGCTGCTCCAGGATGAGACGGGCTGCCGTCACTTCAGCTCGGCCGAGATCGTCAAGATCATGTAGATCTTGCGGGAGGCGAAAGGCTTAACGATCCGGAAAAGGAGAATGGCTATGCTGCTCGCGCTGGATATCGGCAACACGACGGTCGCCGTGGGAATCTTCGAAGACAAAAAATTGATCAAGAACTGGAAACTCCGTTCGGATAAGGATAAAACCTGCGACGAATACGGCATGATCCTTCTCGACCTGCTCAAGTTCGCCGGGCTCGAGCCGGGCCAGATTAGCGCCGCTATTCTATCGAGCGTCGTCCCGCCGCTGACGCCGATCTTTCAGACTCTGTGCCAGAACATCTTCCATATCAAGGCCCTCGTGGTAGGTCCGGGGCTCCGGACCGGGATGCCCATCCTCTATGATGCTCCTCTCGAAGTCGGGGCGGATCGAGTCGTCGCAGCCGTCGCCGGCTTTGAGAAGATCGGCGGCCCGTGCATCGTCGTGGATTTTGGCACGGCCACGACCTTTGATGCGGTTTCGGCTAAAGGGGAATACCTCGGCGGAGCCATCGCGCCCGGCATTCAGATTTCGGCCGAGGCGCTCTATTTGAAAACGGCCAAGCTGCCGCGTATCGAGGTCCGCAAGCCGCCCAGGACGATCGGCAAGACAACCGTCACCAGCATGCAGTCAGGCCTCTACTTCGGCTATGTCGGGCTCGTCTCGAATATCATCGGGGAAATCAAAAAAGAGCTGGGCGAGGAGGCTAAGGTTATTTCCACCGGCGGATTTGGCGACCAGATCAGCGTCGAGGTCCATTCCATTCAGGCCTACGAACCGCACCTCGTCCTGGAAGGCCTGAGGATCATCTACGAGCGCAACAGGCCTTGACCCATGAAGCCCGACGACCAGGAGCAGAGTCTTTATTATCGGGAGATCGCCCGCCATTTTTTGGCGCGCCGCGGAGCTCCCTTCTTCCTTTCAGCCAAGGACCTGGATCTCGTTTCTTCCTGGGCCGCGGCGGGCGTTCCCCTGGAGGTCGTCCTGGAAGGGGTCGATAAGGCTTTTGAAATTTTCCGGATGAAGCAGCATAGGGCGGAGAAAATCCTCTCCCTGTCTTTTTGCAGCGCCCAGGTTCTGAGAGCTTTTGAACAGCAGCGGGACCGGAAAATCGGCCGCCGCGGGAAGACTGTGTCCAGGCAAGAAAAACGCGACCGCGCCCAAGCCGAAATTGAGAGGTTTCTGGCCGGTATCCCCGCCGAGGTCCTGTTCTTGAAAGAGGTCTATGAAGAGGCCCGCCAAAAAATGGCCGACGGGGACATTCCCGATGAGCGGCTAGAAGAACTCGAAGAAAAAGTCGAGGGGTTGCTTCTGGTCCACGCCGGCGAGGAAGGCAGAGTGAGCCTGAAAAAAGAAATCCGGGCGGAGGGGAGGCGGCCGGCCAAAGGCGAGTGGAACCGGGTCATGGATACCCTGCTCATCAAGCACTTGCGGGGCAAATATAAAATTCCCTATCTCTCTCTTTTCTATTATTGACCATGTCCTCAACCTTCGAAAAGCGCGCTATCGAACTGCTGGGAAAAAAGCGGCAGGGACTGAGCCTGCAGAATATTTACAAAGAGCTCAAGATCCAGCGCAAGGAAAGGGCTAAGGCTGAAGCTAGCCTGAAAAAGCTGGAAGGCCAGGGGCTCATCCGCTTGGTCGGGAATCGCTTTTTGCTTCCCGTCCAGACCGACATTGTCCGGGGCAAGTTTGTCACGACCGGAAGGGGGTTCGGCTTTGTGACCCCCGAAGGCAAGGCCGGGGAAGATATTTTCATTCCCGCCCGGTTTGCCAAGAACGCCATTCAGGGAGACATCGTCGAAGTCCTTTTTAAAGAAAAGGGGAAGAAGGGAAAGCCCGAGGGAAAAATCGTTCGCGTCCTGAAGAAGGGGAAAAAGAAGCTGATCGGTGTCTACGGCGAACGGTTCGGACAGCCCTACCTTGTTCCATTTGACGCGCCGCTCGCCGCAGATATTCCCCTCACTTCCCGTGGCCGATTCTTTCCGGCGCCAGGCATGATTGTCGCGGCCGACAGAAGCAACCTTGCCCTGGTCGAAGTCTTCGGCAGACCCGACGACTCCGGCGTCGATACGAAGGTTATCATTCAGAAATATGCGTTAGTTGCGGATTTTTCGAAAGAAGCACTGGAGGAGGCCGAGACCGTCGCCTGCGCGCCAGGCCTCGAGGAGAAGGTAAAGCGGGAGGACTATTGCGGCTGGACGACGTTCACCATCGACGGCGAGAACGCTCAGGACTTTGATGATGCCGTGAGCATCCGCAAGCTTCCCAGCGGGAATTTCCTGCTCGGCGTACACATCGCCGATGTCTCCCATTATGTCCGGCCCGGGTCGGCGCTCGATCGAGAAGCATTTGAAAGGGGGACGAGCGTTTATTTTCCCGACCTGACCCTGCCCATGCTTCCCGAAATATTATCTAACGATATCTGTAGCCTTAGGCCGCGCCAGGATAGGTTGTCAGTCTCTGTCCTCCTGGAAATCGATTCGGCCGGCCAAGTCCGAGGGGCCGAATTTCATCCGTCGCGGATCCGGACCGCAGAACGCCTGACCTATACGACGGTATTCAGGATTTTCGAAGGCGATCGGACGGCGCGGGACGAGTACGCTTCCCTAGTCTCCGACCTGCTCCTCATGCGCGAGCTGGCCCGGATTCTCAGGTCGAGAAGGGTCGCCGCCGGAAGTCTGGATTTTGACCTGCTTGAACCCGAACTCGTCTACAAGGATGGCCGCCTGAACTCGATCGCCACGTTCGCTCAAAACGAAGCCCACAAACTTATCGAGGAATTCATGGTGGCGGCCAATGTGGCTGTGGCCGGTTTTCTCGGCCGCCGGGGCATCCCCTCCCTGTATCGAATCCATCCCCGGCCTGCCGTTTCCGACTTGGAAAAACTCCGGGAGGCGCTCGCTCCCTTCGGCCTTTTCCTTCCCAAGCCGGAAAAAATCGAATCCAGGGACCTCCAGCGCGCCATCGCCTCGGCCGAGGGCAAGCCCGAGGAAAAATTCGTCAACGTCCAGGTGCTCAGGGCGCTGCGACTAGCCCTTTATTCCGAGGAGAACAAAGGGCACTACGGCTTGGCCGCCGACGAATACACGCATTTCACTTCTCCCATCCGGCGCTACCCGGATTTGGTCGTCCATCGAATCTTGAAAGCGGCCCTTCAAACAAAGTCTCTGTCAGGCGGATCTCTTGCCTCGATCGCCCTCCACTCGTCCGAGCAGGAGCGAAAGGCCGATGACGCCGAAAAAGAGCTCGTCGAGTGGCGGATTTTCCGCTTTCTCAAAGAGAAGCTGGGTGAGCCGCTGACCGGGATTGTGGTGGATATTTCCAAGGCCGGGCTGGTCGTCGAGCTCGACGATTATTTTGTCCAAGGCATCCTGGCCTTTGCGGATCTGGGCGGAGATTATTTCCGGGAGAAATCCCCGGGAGTTCTAACGGGCAGAAGGAGCGGAAAAAAATTCGAGGTGGGGCAGCCCCTGCGGGTCATTTTGGCGGCCGTGGACCCTATCCTCAGGCGGATGAGTTTGGTCTTGGACGAGGGCTCATAAAGAACGATGACAAAGCGGCCGTTATCGGATTCGGAAAAATTGCTGGCCCTTGTCCAGAAAAAGAGGCTCAGGGGGCTCGGAGAGCGCGAAGCCGTAGCCGAGCTTGCCCTAGACCATGCCGAGCTCGTGGCCCTGGGCCAAAAACTGGAGGAAGACGGCCAGGTTAGAATCCTCTCTTTTGCGCCTCTATTTCTCGTCTCGAAAGACAGCCTCGATTATCTTTGTCGGAAGACCGTCGCCCAGATTTCGCTCTACCACAAGCGGCGTCCGAATGACAAAGGCATCTCGTTTGAAAAGCTGAAAACCCGATTCGACGCCTCCGGCCGGATTCTCCACCTAGCGCTGAAGATACTCCAGGCCAAAGGGGAAATTCGGGAGGACGGCCCCTCCTTTGCCCTCATGAGTTTCGAAAAAATCTTTCCGCCCCGCCAGGAGATACAGCTTCGAAAACTCGAAGAAATGATCGACCGAGGCAAATTCCTCTCTGTTTCGTTGGAAGCGGTCCGGCAGGAACTTCGCGTTTCGCCGCCGGTGCTCCAGAAGTTGCTCGAGGTGCTCATCGACCGGAAAAAAATCGTCCAGGGAAAAGAAGGATTCCTCCTCCATTCGCGCTGGCTCGAGGAGATCATTGCGAAACTCAGGAGCCGGGGCCGGGGAGAATTGAGCGTCGCCGATTTCAAAGCCATGACCGGGCTCAGCCGCAAATACGCGATTCCGCTTCTGGAGTTGCTCGACCGGATGGGGGTGACCCGCCGGGTCGGGCCCGGGCGCGAGATCCTTCACTCAAACCATTTATAAAAAGAGATTCCCGCCAGGAGCATCCGTTTCAAGGGCAGCCGGCCGGAGGGTTCGGCATTCGTGTCAGTGGTTTTTCCGAGCCCGATGAAAGGCCGGAGAGAAACCCCGCGACCGAAGTCCGCGAAGACTTTCCATTCCACTGCCTGCCGCTTGCTCGCCAAGTGGCAGCGGAAGTCGGACCCGAAATTCAGGGTTTTGGAACCTGGAGTGTTGAGGCCGAGCTTTAAGCCCAAACCGTAGGCGCCCCCGAAATTCGTGCCGGCCGCGATTTCGTAGCGAAGACGACTGTCCAGCCGATCGAAATCAGGCTGATTGCGGACGGCGATCCCGCTTTCCAGGCTGGACCGAAATTCCCTGTTTTTATCCGCAGGCATGTCGATAAAGAAGCGGGCATACCAGGCCACCCGCAGTCCTTTGCCCAGAATCCTTTCGTATTCGCCGGTGACATCGTAGAGCATCTTATCCGGCCAGGACTGGGCGAAAAAGCTGTCGCCGTTCAAGATGGGGGATTGGAAGTCGACGTCCAACAGAAACCGGCGGCGATCGTCTTCGAAGAAATCGATCCTGGCGCCGCCCTGTACGACGAGCTTATGGAGGCCGTAAAAAGGGTAGACCCCCGTCGAGAACATGAAACGATCCACATACCTTTCCTTGGTGCCTTCAGACCGGAAGCGGATGCCGATGTAGGAGGTCGTCGGGAAACGATAGTGCTTGGCGGTGCGGAAAAAGAGATCAGCGCCTTTGGAGAGAGAGATAAACAGGCCCGCCTCATACAAGAGCTCCTTGACGTTCACCCATTTCCATTCGCTTTCCAAAGAGACTTCCGCGACGGGGAAGCGCCGGACATTCAGGTTGAAGACCGCCAGACTGTCGAAACCGGGACTCCCCCCGGCATAGGTTCCGGCTCCAAACCCCACTTGAATGTCTTGCGCTGTCAGCCACAGCCGGCCCATAACTTCATTCAGGTTCAGGATGTAGGGATTTTCTATGGATGTCAGATGCCGGCAGAAATGGTTCAGGCGCGCTTCGAAAGTGACGCCTGCGGCCAACTCTCGTTCAAGACCGAGGCTCAGCCAAAAATCAATCGCCCCCTGCAGCCGGCTGTTGAGCCGCTCATAATAACTGAGGTCGACAAAGAGCCTGCTCTTCGCGGCCGAGCCAAGCGGCCAGGAGAGGCAGAATTCGGGCCGGAAGAATCTCCTTTGTTCGGAATCAATGCCGAACTCGACACGGATATCGCCTTTCGGTTCGGTCCAAACACTATCTTTTTGTTGGGGAAACGCCAGCGAGGGCAAGATGATGCTTATGGCGAAAAGAAGGCAGCTAACGAATAACCTTTTCAGCATCTTTTAGCCCGGCGACGTCTGACTGGTGATAAAACATTCCGAGTGCCTCACAGAAAATCTTTGTCTCGTAAGGCGAGAGGCATGCTGCGAAAAAGCCCGTCACTATTTTTCATGAAAAAAAACTCCCAATCATAGATATTAATCCCCCTGCGCCCCTAAGAATTAGGTAACATGATTGCGAAACGCACCTCCCTGACGGGTAATGCTGTGATAGATTACTCGTCTGACCTAAATTTCATAAGGAGGTGCGCA
>Ga0315268_10000457_pt1 | contig 48001 bp, 49 predicted proteins | sample C1_top_MG_FD_204535 | JGI IMG/M metagenome (GOLD analysis project Ga0315268, IMG submission 204535) | Sediment microbial communities from Yellowstone Lake, YNP, Wyoming, USA - C1_top | ecosystem: Environmental > Aquatic > Freshwater > Lake > Sediment | place: USA: Wyoming | collected 2017-08-01 | reverse complement strand
AAACAAGCCTTCCTGGGTTACATCTGCTCCACGCATATCGCCTCCCGCTTTCGCTTTAATTCGCCTCCTCCATTAACGCTTCACCCTTATTTCGGTGGACCTGTTTGGGGGAGAATTTCAACAAACTTAAACCTGTTATTTTATTTTTACTATTTGCGCTTGCAAGCTGGATGCCATTCGCGCAGGCCGAAGGTCTGCCAGTGGTGAAGGATTTTACCGTTGAAGCCAAGGAATCCAGGGAAAAACAGGCCCCCATCATGGTGTTATTCATGAGCAGCTCTTGCGGTTATTGTGAAACCGTATTGAAAGATTTTCTGTTGCCCATGCAGCGCGATCCCGAATATGGCAACCGGGTGATATTGCGCCAGATTGAAACCGGCAGCAAAGACAAGCTGATAGATTTTAATGGTTCAGTCACAACCCATAGCGCCTTTGCCAGCAGGCATCTCGCGTGGGGCGTCCCTACGGTGATGCTGTTCGATAGCCACGGGAACGAGTTGACCTCGATCGTGGGTTTGCTTACTGTGGATTTCTACCTCGCATATCTGGACAACGCCATCAGTGAGTCTCAGGCAAAGATAAAGGCCGCTGAAAAATCACAGGAAGAACCACAGAATAAAATAGAAAATCCAGCAATCTGATAAAACGCTAATTTTAAGCGATACGCTTTTTTAAAGGCATATCGCGCCGGATGTTGTTTCCATTCGGCGTCTAATATCGGCGGCTGTCCGCTTCTCCGCATTCCTCTGCACTTCTTCAAAATATCCAGCTCTCATTACAAGTAGCTTTAGCTTATTGGCGCAATCCATTATTTTATAAGCACATTTGTTTTTCCTTAACTTCCTTCTCTAACTCCTTGTCCTGTAAAGATAAATCCTGTTTTTTCGCTTGACCATTGGGGTTTTTTTCAATATAGTGGGTTCAAGTGGTAAAAAGTGGGTAAAAGTGGGGGTTAGGGGATGTTTCAGGGAGCGGCACAACTTAATCTGGACAGCAAAGGCAGGCTCGCAATACCGGCGCGGCATCGCGACGTGTTGTTCGGCGGTTGCGCGGGCAACCTGGTGCTGACCGCCGATGCGGATGGTTGTCTGCTGGTCTATCCGCAACCCGAGTGGCAACCGATACGCGAGAAGCTGCTCAAGCTTTCTTCACTCAATCCAAAAATCCGCGCCCTGCAACGCCGCCTGATCGGTTATGCAGAAGATGTGGTGATGGATGGCGCCGGGCGCGTGCTGATCTCGCCGGCCTTGCGCAGCTACGCCGCGCTGGACAAGCGCGTGATGCTGGTCGGACAGGGCAATAAATTCGAATTGTGGGACGAGGTGAAATGGCAGGCGCAGCAGGAAGCCGGTTTGTCGTTCATGGAGGGCGACTTGCCTCCCGAGCTTGAAGGATTTTCATTGTGAAAAACTTTTCCATGTCCATGTACGTGTTGTGCAAAGGTCTTTATGCATGAGGGCTTGGCCCACACCACCGTTTTGCTGGATGAAGCTGTTGAGGCACTCGCGATCAAGCCCGATGGCATCTATGTGGATGGCACATTCGGACGCGGCGGGCATAGCAAAAAGATATTGGAACGGCTCGGCGCAAACGGCAAATTGATCGCGCTGGATAAAGATCCGGCAGCGGTGGCGGCAGGCAAAGAATGGCGCGATGCGCGATTTCAGATGGTGCATCGCGGTTTTGCGCAAATGGCGGAGGTGTTGCGCGAACAGGGCATTCAGAAGGTGGACGGCGTTCTGCTCGACTTGGGGGTGTCTTCGCCGCAACTGGATGATGCGGCGCGCGGTTTCAGTTTTCGTTTTGATGCGCCGCTGGATATGCGCATGGATGTCAGCAGCGGGATGACTGCGGCGCAGTGGCTGGCGACGGTGGATGAAAGTTTGTTGGCGGAGGTGATACGTGACTACGGCGAAGAACGGTTTGCTAGGCAGATTGCAAGAGCGGTTGTTGCGGCGCGCGCAATCGAACCTATCCACACCACGCGGCAACTCGTCGAGCTGGTTGGTAAAACGGTACGCACCCGCGAGGCAGGGCAGAACCCGGCGACACGCACCTTTCAGGCTATACGGATTTATCTCAACCGGGAGCTCGAAGAGCTTGCGCGGGTCTTGCCAGAGTGTGTGACGCATCTCAAAACCGGCGGACGCCTGGTGGTGATCAGCTTTCATTCGCTGGAAGACCGCATCGTGAAGCACTACCTGCGCGACATGGCGGAAGGCGACAAATTGCCGCGCAATGTGCCGATACGCGCCAGCGAAGTGCCGCAGGGAAAGTTGAATCTGATCGGCAGGGCAGTGCGCGCCGGCGCGGCGGAACTGCAAGCCAATCCGCGTGCGCGCAGCGCGGTGATGCGTGTTGCGGAGCGCAGCGATGTTGCGTAGCGACGCGGCCCGGGTTGAACGCGCATGAAGACCGCTATGGCCGGTATTGGCAAGCGAGTCATGGGCAAAGTTGACGGGCTCAGTCCGGCCTACCGGGGCTTGCTGCTTGTGGCGGTGGTGTTGTGCGCGTTGAGTGTGGTCACCTCGCAGTACAAGGCGCGCAAGCTGTTCGTCGAATTGCAAAAAGAAAAAGAGCAGGCGCAGCAGATGGAGGTGGAGTGGGGGCAGTTGCAACTGGAGCAAAGCACCTGGGCTGCGCCGGCGCGGGTAGAACAAGTTGCCGTGCAAAAATTGCAAATGCAGTTGCCCGGGAATGGGCAGGTTCAATTTATACGGGTGAAGCCTAACAGTGGAATAACTGCACAACAATGAATTACGCGGCCAATGCACATCCAGACACCACGGCGAAATTGCCGGGATGGCGCGCCACCGCGTTATTTGCGGCGCTGCTGATCGGGTTGGCCGGGCTGCTTGGCCGCAGCGTGTATTTGCAAGGGATACAGAACGATTTTCTGCAGAAAAAAGGCGATGCGCGATACGGCCGCGTGATCGAAGTCAGTGCGCATCGCGGCAAGATCAGCGATCGGAATGGCGAACCGATGGCAGTGAGCACGCCGGTGGAATCGGTGTGGGCGAGTCCGCCGGATGTGGAAGCCGACAGGCGGCAAGTAAAAAAGCTGGCGCAAATACTCGGCATGAAAATAGAGGAAGTGAAGAGCCGTCTGTTCGATACCTCGCGTGACTTTGTCTATCTCAAACGGCTGTTGCCCCCCGATCAGGTCGAGAAAGTGGTGAGCCTGAATCTTCCCGGAATTTCGTTGCAGCGCGAATATCGCCGCTATTATCCGGCGGGTGAGGAAGCTGCGCAGACGCTGGGTTTTACCGGACAGGACGATATCGGGCAGGAGGGGATGGAGCTGGCCTTGCAGGAACAGCTTGCCGGAAAGCCCGGCAGCCAGCGCGTGATCAAGGATAACCACGGATACATTGTCGAAGATGCCGGCAGCCTGCACCCGTCCAAGCCGGGCAGCGATATCGTGCTTAGTCTGGACAGCAATTTGCAGCACATCGCCTATCGCGAACTGGAGAGTGCGGTCAGGCAACATCGGGCCAAGGCGGGTGCGGTAGTGGTTCTCGATGCGCGCAGCGGAGAAGTGCTGGCGCTCGCCAACTATCCCGGCTACAACCCGAACAACCGCAATAACACCGGCAGCAAAGCGATGCGCAACCGCGCCATTACCGATGAGTTCGAACCCGGTTCGACTTTGAAACCGTTCACGGTGGCGACTGCGATCGAGACCGGCAAAGTGAATCCCGATACCGTCATCAATACCGAACATGGCGTGTTCACGCTGGGCAACAGGAAAATTCACGATGCCCATCCGGAGGCTATGTTGACCGTGGCGCAGGTTATCCAGAAATCCAGCAATATCGGCGCAGCCAAAATAGCCTTGTCGCTGAAATCCGAAACGATGTGGCAAGGACTGGCGGATAGCGGATTCGGCGCGCAAACCGGCAGCAATTTTCCGGGCGAAGCGCCGGGTAAATTGCGCGACCCGAAAACCTGGCGGCCCATCGAGCAGGCCACTATGGCTTACGGGCACGGGATCTCGGTGAATCTGCTGCAGCTGGCGAGGGCTTACACCATATTCGCCAACGACGGCGAATTGAAACCGATTTCACTGCTCAAACTTGACGTCCCGGTGGCAGGGAAGAGGGTGTTTTCCGAACGCACATCGCGCGAGTTGCGCGACATGCTGGAAATGGTCGTGCTGCCCGGCGGTACGGCTCCGCTGGCGCAAATTGCGGGTTACCGCGTGGCGGGCAAGACCGGCACCGCGCACAAGCTGGAGGACGGCCGTTACGTGAATCACTATATCGCCTCTTTCGTCGGATTCGCGCCGGCGTCGAATCCGCGTCTGGTGGTGGCGGTGATGATAGATGATCCGAGCGGGGCCGATTATTACGGGGGGGAAGTTGCGGCGCCGGTGTTCAGCAAAGTGACGGGCGCTGCGCTGCATGCGCTCGGTGTGCCGAACGATGCGCCGCTGGATAACGTTATTGCGCCGCCTGCGGATATCGTGAAGGAGGAAGTATGAGGCCAGGAATCAGGGGTCAGGAATCAGGGGTCAGGAATCAGACCATCGTTCCCTATTCTTCGCTTGGCGTGACGATCACACATTTGGTAACTGATAGTCGTGAGATAAAGCATGGCGATACCTTTGTCGCCTATCCCGGCGAGAAGACCGATGGCAGGCAATTCATCGCACAAGCCATTGCGCGGGGCGCGAACGCGGTGATCTACGAAACGCAGCATTTTGCCTGGGATAAGGATTGGCAGGTGCCCAATCTCGGTGTGGCCGATTTGCGCCACAAGGCGGGATGGCTGGCCGATGCGGTGTATGGCGCACCGTCTGAAAAATTGTGGGTGGTGGGTATCACCGGGACCAATGGCAAGACCTCGACCAGCCATTGGATAGCCCATGCCTTGAACGAAGCCGGAAAAAAATGCGCAGTGATCGGCACGCTGGGTAATGGTTTCATGGCGGGCAACGGCTTTGCCGATGCCCTGCAAGCCAGTGCCAACACCACGCCCGATGCGATACGTGTGCATGGCTTGCTGGCTGACTATTTGCATGATGGCGCGCAAGCCGTGGCGATGGAAGTGTCTTCGCACGCACTATCCCAGGGGCGCGTCAATGGTGTGCGTTTCGACGTGGCGATGCTCACCAATCTGAGCCGCGATCATCTCGATTACCACGGCGATATGCAAAGCTACGCGGATACCAAGCGCAAGCTGTTCGATTGGCAACAACTTGGCTTCGCGGTGTTGAATCTGGACGATGCCTTTGGCGCGGAGCTGGCAGAGCAAATACAAAATACAGATGCGGAAGTGATCGGCTATGGATTGCGCCCCCTATCCATCTTTCCCCCGCAAGCGGGAGAAAGGGCGAACGAGAAAAGCATCGAACCCTCGTCCGATGCGGCACTGCAACTTGCCGAGCGGCTGGGTCTGCGCATGGTCTATGGCGATTTGCTGGAAATGACCGGGCAGGGATTGCGGCTGGCCGTGCACTCCAGCTGGGGAGCGGCGGAACTGGATAGCGCGCTGGTCGGGCGGTTCAACGCGGCGAATCTGTTGGGTGCGCTGGCGGTATTGCTGGCGAGCGGGGTGGCTTTGAGCGATGCGGCGCACTCATTGAGCCGGGCGCAGGCGGTCGCCGGGCGCATGCAGCGCCTGGGCGGCGAGCGGCAACCGACGGTGATCGTGGATTACGCGCACACGCCGGACGCGCTGGAAAAAGTGCTACAGGCCTTGCGCGAAGTCGGCGCAGCGGGAGGCGGAAAAGTGCTTTGCGTATTCGGCTGCGGCGGGGACCGGGACCGGGGCAAACGCGCCATGATGGGCATGGTTGCGGAGAAATTTTCCGATTTCTGCATCGTGACTTCCGACAACCCGCGCGGCGAAAATCCGCGCGACATCATCGCGGAAATAGTCGGCGGCATGAATGAAGACAACCACGAGATCATCGTAGACCGCGCAGCGGCGATTCAAAGCGCCATCGGCCGTGCGCGGCAAAGCGATACCGTGCTGATCGCGGGCAAGGGCCACGAGGATTACCAGGAAATCAAGGGTGTGAAACATCCGTTCAGCGATGTGCTGGTGGCGCAGCAGGCGCTGAAAGCCAGTCATGCCGGGGTGCGCACATGATGCTGCTGTCACAGGCCGCGCGGGCAACCGGTGGAAAGCTGGCCGGAGCCGATGTGCGTTTCGATGCGGTATCCAGCGACAGCCGCAAAATTGTGCGAGGAGACTTGTTCGTTGCGCTGCGCGGGGAAAATTTCGACGGTTACGAATTCGTCGCCAAGGCGGCGCAGGGCGGCGCGGCGGCATCGTTGGTGAACGCCGACAGTTATAAAGCGCATCCCTCGATTGTCGGCCCCCAGTCGTCAGCCCTGGCGGTGGCGGACACCCGCCTCGCATTGGGACAGTTGGCGGCTTACTGGCGCAAACAGTTCGATATCCCCCTGGTGGCGATCACCGGCAGCAACGGCAAGACCACGGTGAAGGAAATGCTGGCCTCCATACTGCGCGAGGCGGCGGGCAGTGCGGACGCAGTGCTCGCAACCCGGGGCAATTTGAACAACGACATCGGCATGCCGCTCACGCTGTTGCAACTGAATGCGACGCACCGTTATGCCGTGATCGAAATGGGCATGAATCATCCGGGTGAGATTGAATATCTGTCGCAACTTGCGGCGCCCGATGTCGCGCTGATCAACAACGCCAGTGGCGCGCATCTGGAAGGGCTGGGTTCGGTGGAGGCGGTCGCGCGTGCCAAGGGCGAGATCTTTGCGGGCTTGAAGCATCATGGCACCGCGGTGATCAACTCTGACGACGCGCATGCGCCGCTTTGGCGCGGACTGGCGGGCGCGCACCCATTGCTCGAATTCGGCCTGGATCTTCAAGCGGATGTATGCGGCAACTGGCAGCCGCGCGGTTATGGCTTGCGGCTTGACGTGACCGCGCCACAAGGCTTGTTCACTGCGGACTTGCAGGTTCCCGGTGAGCACAATGCGCGCAACGCGCTGGCTGCAACCGCAGCAGCAATCGTGCTGAACATCCCTTTGCAAACCATTGCCGCAGGCCTGGAAAAATTCGGCGGTGTGGCCGGACGGTTGCAGCGCAAGACCGCGCTGCATGGCGCCAGCCTGATAGACGATACCTACAACGCCAATCCCGCTTCGGTGCGCGCCGCGATCAGCGTGCTTGCCCAGGCTGGCGGCAAGCGCGTGCTGGTGCTGGGCGACATGGGCGAACTGGGTGGCGACGCGGTTGCTTTTCATGCCGGGATCGGCGGTGAAGCGCGCCGTGCCGGTATTGAAAAGTTTTACGCATTGGGAGCCTTGAGCGGCAACGCGGTGCGTGAATTTGGCAGCGGCGCGCAACACTTCGAGAGTATCGAAGAGTTACAGGCTGCACTGGAAAAGGAACTGGACGCGAACACCACGGTGCTGGTGAAGGGTTCGCGATTCATGAAAATGGAACGCGTCGTGCAGTATTTGGAAAGCGGGGAGATCGAAGCCCCCGCAGGCCGGAAAAGCGCAGCGCCTTCCGGCGTTTGCAAGCCGGGCAGCCATACGGCGGATAACGCCACGCTGTGCGGAAAGGTGGCGGCAACGCCGCCGGACACCAACCGGCCTCCCCCTTGCGGGGACATCCGCCCTACGGGGGAGAAAAAATGTTATTAGCGCTCGCTCAGTGGTTGGCCCAGGACATAAGGTTTTTCAGCGTGTTCAATTACATCACGCTACGCACCGTGCTGGCGGCGATGACGGCATTGTTCATTTCGTTTCTGGTCGGTCCGGCGATGATACGCAAGCTGGCTGCGTACAAAATCGGCCAAGCGGTGCGCAGCGACGGGCCGCAAACGCATCTGGTAAAGGCCGGCACACCGACCATGGGCGGTGCGCTGATCCTGATTTCGATCGCGGTCACCACCCTGCTGTGGGGCGATTTGCATAACCATTACGTGTGGGTGGTGCTGTTCACCACCCTGGGTTTCGGCGTGATCGGCTGGGTGGATGATTACCGCAAGGTGGTGCATCGCAATCACAAGGGTCTGTCTGCCAAAGCCAAGATGGGTTGGCAATCCGTCATCGCGCTGCTGGTTGGAGTCTATTTGTGGAACGCCGCCAGCCTGCCCGCGCATACCGAACTCATCTTGCCGTTCCTGAAATTTTTTGTGTTTCCGCTCGGCGCATTTCTGTTCATCGCGCTGACTTATCTGGTCATAGTCGGCACCAGCAATGCGGTGAATTTGACTGATGGTCTGGATGGCCTGGCCATCATGCCGACGGTGATGGTGAGCGGTGCACTGGCGATATTCGCCTACGTGGCGGGCAATGCGGTGTTCTCAAAATATCTCGGCATTCCCTACATTCCAGGCTCGGGTGAATTGGCGGTGTTCTGCGGCGCGATTGCCGGAGCCGGTTTGGCCTTCCTGTGGTTTAACGCTTATCCCGCCGAGGTGTTCATGGGTGATGTCGGCGCGCTGGCACTTGGTGCGGCACTCGGGACAGTGGCGGTGATCGTGCGTCAGGAGTTTGTGCTGTTCATCATGGGCGGCGTGTTCGTGGTCGAGGCGGTCTCGGTGATGATCCAGGTGGCCTCGTTCAAGCTGACCGGCAAGCGCGTGTTCCGCATGGCTCCGTTGCACCATCACTACGAGCTGAAGGGCTGGAAAGAGACTCAGGTCGTCGTGAGATTCTGGATCATCACGATGTTGTTGGTGCTGTTGGGGTTGGCGACGTTGAAGTTGCGTTAGGAGCTGGTAGCTTGTAGCCGGTAGCGTGTAGCTAATCTAACCCGGTTTTGCTACTAGCTACCAGCTACCAGCTGCTTTTAAGGGAGATACATTGGAAAGTTTGGCTAACAAATCAGTGCTGGTATTGGGCTTGGGTGAGACCGGCCTGTCCATGCTGCGCTATCTCAAGGCGCGGGGCGCGCGCGTGCGCGCGGCGGACAGCCGCAACAATCCGCCCGGTTTGGCCGAAGCAAAAAAATATGTGATCGAGCCGCTCATCCATTGCGGCGCATTCGACGATGAATTGTTCATCGGAGTCGATCTGGTCGCCATCAGCCCCGGGGTGCCGCTGCGCGATCCGGCAGTGGAACGGGCAATCGCGCGCGGCATCGAGGTGGTGGGCGACATCGAACTGTTCGCCCAACAACTAACGACTAACGACTTACGACTTACGACTAAGGTTTTAGCCATCACCGGATCGAACGGCAAGACCACCGTCACCAGCATGGTGGAACATCTGTGCAGGGCGGCGGGCAAGGACGCTGTGGCGGCGGGCAATATTTCTCCGGCGGTGCTGGATGTCGTGCTGGAGCGCGGCGCAAACCAGCCCGAAGTATGGGTGCTGGAGCTGTCCAGCTTCCAGCTGGAAACTACCTCAAGCCTGAATGCCGATGCCGCGACCGTGCTGAATATCAGCGAGGATCATCTCGATCGTTACGCCGGCATGGCCGAATACAGCGCCGCCAAGGCGCGTATTTTTGCGGGATGCGGCATCCAGGTGCTGAACCGCGACGACGCGCGCTGCATGAGCATCGCCCGCGCAGATTGCAGAACCATTACGTTCGGTCTGAACAAGCCCGACACCGAGGGTGATTTTGGGATAGAGCGCGATGGCGGTGAGATCTGGCTGATGCGGGGCGCGCGGCGTTTGCTCAAAGCCGGCGAACTGCAAGTGGCCGGCTTGCATAACGTGGCGAACGTATTGGCCGCGCTGGCGCTGAGCCGTGCGATAGATTTGCCGATGCCGGTATTGCTTGATGCGCTGTGCAGCTTCAAGGGCCTGCCGCATCGCGTGGAGCGCGTGGCGGAAATGGATGGCGTCACTTATTACGACGATTCCAAGGGCACCAATGTCGGCGCGACCGTTGCCGCGCTGCAGGGGTTGGGACGCAAGGCGGTGTTGATCGCGGGCGGCGAAGGCAAGGGGCAGGATTTCGCGCCGCTCAATCCGGCAGTGGCGCAACATGCGCGCGCGGTGGTGCTGATCGGACGCGATGCCCCGCTGATCGCGGCTGCCCTGGATGGATGTGGCGTGAAGGTGGCGCGCGCCGGAGATATGAGCGATGCCGTGCGGCAGGCAGCACAACTGGCGCAAAGCGGCGATGCCGTGCTGCTGTCCCCTGCCTGTGCCAGCTTCGATATGTTCCGCAACTATGAGCATCGCGCCGAGGTGTTCGTGCAAGCGGTGCAGGGACTAACCCCTCCCACCCCCTCTTTGTCAGGGGGAGAGGTAATCAAGGAGGGCGCATGGCATCGCTGGTGAAAACACACACGCCCCCGCCGCAGGCGCAATTCGACGAATTGCTGATCTGGGTATTGATAGGACTGCTCGCACTCGGTCTGGTGATGGTGTATTCCGCCTCGATCGCGACGGCCGAAGCCAACAAATTCACCGGCTATCAACCGGCATATTATTTATTGCGGCATGGTGTGTTCATCGCTGTCGGGCTGCTTATCGGGCTGTTTGCTTTTCAGGTGCCGGTGCAGTTGTGGCAGACCTACGCGCCGTATTTGTTTTTGTTCGGTGCGGCATTATTGGCGCTGGTGCTGATCCCGGGTATCGGGCGCGAAGTGAATGGCAGCCGCCGCTGGCTGTCGCTGTTCGTGATCAATTTGCAGCCTTCCGAACTGATGAAACTGTTCGCGGTGCTGTATGCCGCCGATTACACGGTGCGCAAGGGCAAGGTGGGGCACTTGTTCAGAAAAGCCTTCGTGCCGATGCTGGCGGTGATGGTGCTGATCGGCGGCTTGCTGCTGCAGGAGCCGGATATGGGTGCGCTGGTGGTGATTTGTGTCATTGCTTTATGCACGCTGTGGCTGGGCGGCTTCAATCTGAAAGTGTTCGTCGCATTGCTGGCGGCGTTGCCGCTGGCGTTTGGCGCACTGATATTTTCATCGCCTTACCGGATGCAGCGTGTCACCGGCTTCATGGACCCGTGGTCCGATCCTTATGGCAAGGGCTATCAGTTGAGCCACGCGCTGATCGCTTTCGGGCGCGGCGAATGGCTGGGTGTGGGGTTGGGCGGCAGCGTGGAAAAATTGTTCTACCTGCCGGAAGCCCACACCGATTTTTTGATGGCGGTGATTGCGGAAGAATTGGGCCTGGTTGGCGTGGCGGTGGTGATCGTGCTGTTCGCGCTGCTGCTGGTGCGCTCATTCCAGATCGGGCGCCATGCCGCGTTTCTCGAGCGCAACTTTTCCGCGCTGGTCGCGCAGGGAATCGGCGTGTGGATCGGCGTGCAGGCGATGATCAATATCGGCGTGAATATGGGCGTGCTGCCGACCAAAGGATTGACCCTGCCGTTCCTGAGTTTTGGCGGCAGCGGCATCGTGGTGAATTGCGTTGCGGCGGCGGTGCTGTTGAGAGTGGATTATGAAAACAGAAGAATTGCCCGGGGGTTGCCAGTATGAATCAGAAGACAGAGGACAGAGGACAGAGGACAGAAGCGCTGTTGCGGCCGTGCCGCGCTCTTGATATGTCGTGCCGCGCAGCGGCACACAATCATCTGTCTTCTGTCTTCTGTCCTTCGTCTTCTGGATCGCGAGGCGCTTTATGAGCCGAGCGATCCTGATCATGGCGGGAGGAACCGGCGGGCACATCTTCCCGGCGCTCGCCGTGTCCGACATTCTGCGCGCGCAGGGTTGGCGGGTGACCTGGCTGGGTGCACCCAACAGCATGGAAGCCGACCTGGTTCCGAGGCATGGCTATCGGATGGCGTGGGTAAGGTTTTCCGGGGTGCGCGGCAAGGGCATGTTGAGACAGTTGCAGTTGCCGTTCGATCTGCTGGTTGCATTGTGGCAGAGCGCGGCAGCGATATTGCGCCACCGCCCCGATGTGGTGCTGGGCATGGGCGGCTACATCACCTTTCCGGGCGGACTGATGGCGGCATTGCTGCGCCGCCCGCTGGCGATACACGAACAAAATTCCATCGCCGGATTGAGCAACAGGGTGCTGGCGCGTTTAGCGCGAAAAGTGCTGAGCGGATTTCCCGATGTGTTGCCGCATGCAATCTGGTGCGGCAATCCGGTGCGCGGCGATATAGCCGCATTGCCCGATCCGCAGCAACGCTATGCCGCGCGCAGCGGCAGGCTGAACGTGCTGGTGGTGGGCGGCAGTCTGGGGGCAAAGGCGATCAACGAAGCATTGCCGCAAGCGCTCGCGCTGCTGCCGCAGGATATGCGCCCCAACGTGCTGCACCAAACCGGCAAAAAGCATTTCGAAGCGGTCAAACGGGCATATCAACTGGCCGGCGTGCAGGCCGATATCAAGCCGTTCATGGACGAAATGGCGAAGCACTACGCCAATGCCGATCTGGTGATCTGCCGCGCCGGCGCGCTGACTGTTGCGGAGCTTGCCGCTGCGGGTGTGGCGAGCATATTGATCCCGTTCCCGTTTGCGGTGGACGATCACCAGACCCGCAACGCGCAGTTTTTGAGCAAGCGCGGCGCGGCGGTGCTGTTGCCGCAGCGCGAGTTGAGCGCGGAAAAACTCGCGCAATTGCTGCGCGACCTGGTGGGTGGTGAGCGGGGCCGCGAAAAATTATCGGCGATGGCACAACACGCGCGCAGCATGGCAAAGCCCGACGCGGCGCAGCGGGTGGCGCAGGTATGCGCAGAACTGGCGGAAGCATGAAACATAAAGTCAAACATCTCCACTTCGTCGGCATCGGCGGCTCCGGCATGAGCGGCATCGCCGAGGTGCTGCTGAATCTGGGTTTCCAGGTGAGCGGCTCCGATCTCGGCAAGAATGCCGCAACGCAACGCCTCAAACAGCTGGGGGCAACGGTGTTTCTCGGCCATGCCGAACAGAATCTGACCAAGGCCGATGTAGTGGTGGTCTCGACTGCCGTGGGCGAGGATAACCCCGAAGTGCAGGCGGCGCGCGCCCGGCACATTCCGGTGGTGCCGCGCGCGATGATGCTGACCGAGTTGATGCGCTTGCGCCAGGGTATTGCGGTGGCGGGCACGCACGGCAAAACCACCACCACTTCGCTGACTGCCAGTGTGTTGGCTAAAGGCGGTTTCGATCCGACTTTCGTGATCGGCGGAAAACTGAACAGCAGCGGCAGCAACGCCAAACTGGGCGCCGGCGAATTCATCGTGGTCGAGGCTGACGAGTCGGATGCCTCGTTCCTGTATCTGCAGCCGATCCTCGCGGTGATCACCAACATCGATGCAGACCACATGGAAACCTACGGCCACGATTTTGAGAAGCTCAAGCAGGCATTCGTGGATTTCGTCGAACACTTGCCGTTCTACGGCAGGGCGATGCTTTGCATAGACGACGCGAACGTGCGTGAAATTCTGCCGCGCATCAGCAAGCCGGTGACGACTTATGGTTTCGGCGAGGACGCGCAGATCCGCGCCGTGAACGTGCGCCATCAGGGCGGCCAGATGCATTTTACCGCGCAGTGCCGCCACAACGGAAATCCCAGGGACCTGGATGTCACGCTGAATCTGGCGGGCATGCACAACGTGCTGAACTCGCTGGCCGCAATCGCGATCGCGCAGGAAGTCGGCGTGGCGGATGACGCGATCGTTGCGGCACTCGCGGAATTTCAGGGTGTGGGCAGACGCTTCCAGCGTTACGGTGAATTAGCCTTGCCGGATGGCGGAAGCTTCACGCTGATTGACGACTACGGGCACCATCCGGCGGAAATGCAGGCCACGCTGGCGGCGGTGCGCGGCGCGTTTCCCGGCCGGCGCCTGGTGCTGGCGTTCCAGCCGCATCGTTACACGCGCACGCGCGACCTGTTCGAGGATTTCGTGAAAGTGCTGTGCGGCGTGGACGCGCTGGTGCTGGCAGAAGTGTATGCGGCAGGCGAGCCGCCCATCGTCGGGGCAGACGGGCGCGCGCTGATGCATGCGCTGCGTGTGGCGGGACAGAGCGAAGCGGTGTTTGTCGAAGATATGGAACAGATGCCGCAGGCGATCATGCAGATGGCGCGCGATGGTGATGTGGTCATTACCATGGGAGCGGGTTCGATCGGCAATGTGCCGAACAGGCTGTCAGGCAAGAGCGACGCCGAGACGACCGGGAAAATGCCGGCTTTTCAGAAGACAGAAGACAGATGACGGCGCCAGAAGACAGGGGACAGGCGACAGGCGACAGAAGTGTTGTTGCCGCTACGCGGCAATCTTTCAATAAAGGCGCGGCAGACGGGTGCCCGGCCAAAAGTTCTTCGGAGCCGCACAACACTCTGTCCTCTGTCGCCTGTCCCCTGTCTTCTGAACTGCGCGGCACTTTGAGCCGCGACGTGACTATGCGCAAGTACACCAGTTGGCGCGCGGGCGGTGCAGCCGAGCGCATGTACCGGCCCGCCGATCTGGATGACCTGCTGGTGTTCCTGCGCGGCCTGCCGGCCGATGAGCCGCTGTATGCGGTGGGTCTGGGCAGTAATTTGCTGGTGCGCGACGGCGGTTTGCGCGGCACGGTGTTGATGCTGCACGGGACATTGGGCGGCTTGCATCTCGAATTGGACGGCAGCGTCTCCCCGCAAGGAGGAGGCCGTGGTTGCCTCGAAGAGGTTCTTGCCCCCACAGGGGGTAAAGCCACTAAAGGGGCAACAACCACGCTCTATGCCGAAGCCGGTGTGCCGGGCGCGAAGCTGGCGCGCTTCGCGGCACTGCACAATTTGCAGGGGGCGGAATTCTTTGCCGGCATCCCCGGCACGCTGGGCGGCATGCTGGCGATGAACGCCGGTTGTTACGGGAGCGAGACCTGGGAAAAAGTGCTGCGCGTGCAGACCGTGGACCGGCGCGGAGAAGTGCATGTGCGCACGGCAGTCGATTATGAAATCGGCTATCGGCACGTAAAAATGATCGAGGATGTAGGAGCCCGATTTATCGGGCGAAAAAGCATCGCGCAGCAAGCTGCGCTCCTACAGAGTGATGAATTATTCGTTGCTGCATGGTTGAAATTTGAAGAGGGCGACGGTGAATCGGCGCGGCAGGAAATCAAGGCATTGCTCAGCAAGCGCATCGCTAGCCAGCCTTTGAATCTGCCGAATGCCGGTTCGGTATTTCGAAATCCGCCGGGCGGCCATGCGGCGCGGTTGATCGAGCAGTGCGGCTTGAAAGGCAAGAGGATCGGCGGCGCGCAGGTTTCGGAGAAGCACGCCAACTTTATCGTGAATACCGGCGCCGCGACTGCGGCGGATATCGAGAATCTGATTTTGGAAGTGCAGGCTGTGGTGGAGCAGCAAACCGGTGTGCATTTGCTATGTGAAGTACGGATTATCGGAGAGGCGGCATGAATACGGTGAGTAGGGTGGGCACGTTCTTTGTCCCGCAGAGGTTCTCGCACCCGGAGGGTGTGCCCACCCAACGCCTGGATCGGATTTGGAATGGATCAAATTAAATGAAGACATTCGGCAAAGTCGCAGTTTTGTTCGGCGGACGTTCCGCCGAGCGCGAGGTGTCGCTGAAAAGCGGTGCGGCGGTGCTTGCGGCGCTGCTGCGCAGCGGTGTGGATGCATATCCGTTTGATCCCGCCGTGCAGAATTTGCAGGCGCTGGCCGACGACGGTTTTGACCGCGCATTTATCGCGCTGCACGGGCGTTTCGGCGAGGACGGCACGGTGCAGGGTGCGCTGGAATTGCTGGGGATACCCTATACCGGCAGCGGGGTGATGGCATCCGCGCTGGGCATGGACAAATGGCGCACCAAGCTGGTATGGCAGGCAGGCGGCTTGCCGATACCGGACTACGCGCTGCTCGATGAACACAGCGACTGGCAGGCCGTCGCGCAGCAGATCGGCTTGCCGCTGTTTGTAAAACCCGCCAACGAAGGTTCCAGTGTAGGCATCAGCAAGGTAAAAAAGGTGAGCGAATTGCCGGCTGCATACCGCGAAGCTGTCCGGCACGACAAGCTGGTGCTGGCGGAAAGTTTCATCGGCGGCGAGGAATATACCGTGGCAATTCTGGGCGAACAGGCATTGCCGGTGATCAAGATAGAACCGGCCAATGAGTTCTATGACTACGAGGCAAAATACTTGCGCAACGACACCCGCTATCTGTGCCCGAGTGATCTGAGTAGCGCACGGGAAGCCGGGATGCAGAGCCTGGCCAAACAAGGATTTGCGCTGATCGGCGGGCGGGGTTGGGGGCGTGTGGATTTTCTGATGAGCGAAAGCGGGAAACCGTATTTGCTCGAAGTGAACACTTCGCCGGGGATGACCGACCACAGCCTGGTGCCGATGGCGGCGCGCCAGGCAGGCATCAGTTTCGAGCAATTTGTGTTGCGTGTTCTGGAGTTGGCAGAGGTTAACAAATGATTTTCACGTTTGTCCTTTCTCCCGCTTGCGGGAGAGAGTTAGAGAGAGGGATGTATGTGGGATAACGCTCCGCTGCTGCGCGGTATTGCCAACACGCTGTTCGTCTTCAGCCTGTGCGCGGTGTTGTACGGCGCGGTTTATTACGCGACGCATCTGCCGGGATTGTTTCCGTTGCACAGCGTGCGCTTGATGGCTGCCCCGCAACGGGTCGACACAGCGGAAGTGTTGCAGGTGGTGCGCGACGAAGTGCAGGGAAATTTTTTTACCGCGGATATCGAACGCTTGAGGCAATCGCTGGAAAAACTGCCCTGGGTGCGCAACGTCAGCATACGCCGCGAATTCCCCCGCAGTTTGTCGGTGCGGCTGGAAGAGCATCAGGCGTTGGCGCGCTGGAACAACAGCGCGCTGGTGAACCGGCAGGGCGAGGTCTTTTTTGTGGGAAATGATTGGGTTGCGAAGAGCGGGCAAGTGCTGCCGGGATTTGTCGGGCCAGACGGTGCGGCGGCAGAGGTTACGCAGTACTACACGCAATTCGACCGGCAGCTTGCCGGGCTGAATCTGCAGGCGGATCAGATCGTCCTGTCGCCGCGCCATGCATGGCAATTGCGCCTGAGCAACGGCATGGTGCTGGAACTGGGGCGCGAGGATATGCAGCAACGTTTGGCGAGATTTGTGGCGGTTTATCCCTATAGCCTCGCTCCGCAGAAGACAGAGGACAGAAGACAGGGGACAGAGCGTGTAGTTGCATATGTGGATTTGCGCTATCGCAATGGGTTTGCTGTCAGAAGGATTGCAAATGATAGAGGATAGTTCGGAGTGGCGTGGACTGATGGACGAAGACAGATTTTCTGTCTTCTGCCCCCTGATGGAATAACTAGCCATTCGACTAGGCTGGCAAACAACGCCAGCCAAGTCGCTGGTTATGTCTTCCGTCTTCTGACAAGGGAGTACAAGCGATGAGCAGAAACAAGGAAACCAAGAATCTGGTGGTCGGACTGGATATCGGCACGTCCAAGATCGTGGTCATCGTCGGCGAAGTCAAGCAGGACGGAATGCTTGAAGTGATCGGCATGGGCATGCACGAATCGTCGGGGATGAAGAAAGGCATGGTGGTCAACATCGAAGCCACGGTGGGCGCGATCCAGCGCGCGCTGGAGGAAGCCGAACTGATGGCCGACTGCAAGATACACGAAGTCCATACAGGCATCGCGGGCAGCCATATCCGCAGCATCAATTCGCGCGGCATGGTGAAGATCAAGGAGAAGGAAGTCGCTGCACCCGACATCGAGCGCGTGATCGAGACGGCCAGCTCGATCAGTTTGCCGGGCGACCAGCAGATTCTGCACATCCTCGAACAGGAGTTCAGCATCGACGGGCAGGACGGCATCAAGAAGCCGCTGGGCATGAGCGGGATGCGCCTGGATGTCGAGGTGCACATCATCAGCGGCGCGGTATCCGCGGTGCAGAACATCATGAAGTGCATCCACCGCTGCGGTCTGGAAGTCAACGAGCTGATCCTGCAGCCGCTGGCATCCAGCAAGGCCGTGCTCGCCGACGACGAAAAAGAACTAGGCGTGTGCCTGGTGGACATCGGCGGCGGCACCACCGATATCGCGGTGTTCACCGGCGGCGCGATCCGCCACACCGCGGTGATACCGATCGCCGGCGACCAGATCACCAACGACATCGCGATGGCCTTGCGCACCCCGACGCAGGATGCCGAGGACATCAAGATCAAGCATGGCTGCGCGCTGCGCCAGCTGGCCGACGGCGGCGCGATCGAAGTGCCCGGCGTGGGCGAGCGCGGGCCGCGCATGTTATCGCGCCAAACCCTGGCGGAAGTGATCGAGCCGCGCGTCGAGGAATTGTATTCGCTGGTGCAGCAGGAACTGCGCCGCAGCGGTTTCGAAGAGTTACTGTCATCCGGCATCGTGATTACCGGCGGCAGCAGCGCCATGCAGGGCATGGTCGAATTGGGCGAGGAAATTTTCCATCTGCCGGTGCGCCTTGGTATCCCGAAATATATCGGCGGGTTGTCCGATGTGGTGAAAACACCGCGCATGGCGACCGGTGTTGGGCTGTTGTTGTATGGCCTGGAGCACCATCAACGCAATGAGGAGATGCGTATGCGATCGAATTCGTTTGGTGACGTGCTGGCAAGAATGAAAACATGGTTTCAAGGGAATTTTTAGCGGTTGCAGGGGCGTAAGGCATTACGGCATTTGCAGGGGCGTATGGCAATACGGCATTTGCAGGGGCGTATGGCGATACGGCATTTGTAGGGGCGTATGGCAATACGCCCGAACAGTTCAGGGTTTATTTTTTGCAGTAAATTTTTAAAGGAGACGGCAATGTTTGAAATCATGGAAGCACAAACTCAGGATGCGGTGATCAAGGTGATCGGTGTGGGCGGCTGCGGCGGTAACGCCGTGGATCATATGATCGAACAAGGGGTGCAGGGAGTCGAGTTCATCGTCATCAATACCGATGCGCAGGCACTCAAGCGCAGCAAGGCGCACATCCAGTTGCAAATCGGCGCAACCATCACCAAGGGTTTGGGTGCAGGCGCCAAACCTTCGGTTGGCCAGGCGGCGGCAGAAGAGGATCGCGAGCGCATCAAGGAGATGCTGGCCGGCGCACATATGGTGTTCATCACTGCCGGCATGGGGGGCGGCACCGGAACCGGCGCCGCACCGATCGTCGCGCAAATCGCCAAGGAGATGGATATTCTGACTGTGGCGGTGGTCACCAAACCGTTCGCTTACGAGGGTAACCGGATACGTTTCGCCAAAGCCGGTATCGAAGCGCTGACCGAGTATGTCGATTCGCTGATCATCGTGCCGAATTCCAAGCTGATGGAAGTGCTGGGCAACGATGTCACCGTGCCGGAAGCTTTCAAGGCAGCCAACGGCGTGTTGCAGGGTGCGGTGGCAGGCATCGCCGAAGTGATCAACGTCCCCGGTTTGATTAACGTGGATTTCGCCGACGTGCGCACCGTGATGTCGGAAAACGGCATGGCGATGATGGGTTCGGCGGTTGCCTCGGGGCCGGATCGTGCGCGGGTCGCCGCCGAGCGGGCGATTGCCAGCCCGCTGCTGGAAGATGTGGATATGTCCGGTGCGCGCGGCGTGCTGGTGAATATCACTTCATCGAACCAGTTGAAGCTGAAAGAAATCGACGATGTGATGGAATGCGTCCAATTTGCCGCAGAAGAAGCGACCGTGATCGTCGGCTCGGTGTTCGATGAAGCCATGGGTGACGAAATGCGTGTGACGGTCGTCGCCACCGGCCTCGGCGCAACGCTGGCGCGCAAACAGGCCAAGCCGGAAATCGTCTACCAGAACCAGGATTACCAGAGAACCGGCACGCATGACGGGCCGACGGCCAACGTGAATTACGGGGAGCTGGAAACGCCAACCATTATGCGAAGCGGGCGCAGGGCAGCGGTCGATGCGATGGAAAAATCCGGCGTGGATACCTATGACATCCCTTCGTTTTTGCGTAAACAGGCGGATTAGCCTTTTAACAGTTTGTTGAATTTATCGGTATTTGAAAATGTAGAAATTCTTTGACCTCTCAGGAAGCTCTACAATCGATTTTTAGATCACTGGGAGGGATAAAGTGACCCCAGAAATTCACTGTTTTTCAGCAGCTATTGAGAATTTCAACAGACTGTTAAATAATGTTGGGTTACTTCGATGGCTGTTTATTGATTTTTACGTAATTCATTACACCGTTCACCCTGAGGTATCGAAGGGTGCCGACCGCTTGGTAATTGTGTTTCGATACGCTCTGCGTACCCTCTGCTGAGCTTGCCGAAGCGTCAGCCCGAACGGCATGTTTGTCGCTAATTATGTAAAGCTCAATAGGAGGCTCACATGACAAGCACAACAACAATCGAATGGACAGAGCAAACGTGGAACCCGACCACGGGCTGCACGAAGATTTCGCCCGGCTGCAAACACTGCTACGCCGAGGTCATGGCGAAACGGCTTAAGGCCATGGGCGCGAGGGGTTATGAAAACGGATTCAATCTCAGCATCCTGCCCGAGCGCCTGACGCAACCGCTGATGCGGCGCAAAGCTACGACGTACTTTGTTAACTCGATGAGCGACCTGTTCCATAACGATATCCCTTTCGGGTTTCTCGATCAGGTGTTTGATGTGATCAAACGCACACCACAACATACTTACCAAATATTGACCAAGCGATCAGCCCGGATGCGCAAGTATTTCTCTTCGCGAAACGTGCCTGAAAATGTCTGGCTGGGCGTGTCTGTGGAGAACAGAAAATACGGCCTTCAACGGATAGATGACCCGCGTGAAATTAAAGCGGGCATTCGATTTTTATCAGTCGAACCATTGCTGGAAGACATCTTTGCCCCCTCTCCCGCGAGCGGGAGAGGGTTGGGGAGAGGGTAGGGCGAATTTGATTTGCGCGGCATCCACTGGGTGATCGTCGGTGGCGAATCCGGCCCCAAGGCCAGGCCGATGAAAGCAGAGTGGGTGGAGACAATAAAAGAGCAATGCGAGCAGGATGGCGTGGCGTTTTTCTTCAAGCAATGGGGCGGCTGGGGCGCGGATGGCAAGAAGCGCCCGAAGAGAAATAATGGCCGACTCTTTGCCGGAAAAACCTGGGATGAGATGCCCAGCGCGGAATGCAGACAAACATCTGCACGCTGGAATTATTCGATCCACGGAGCTCTAGAAAGTCTGTGGTAAAATAATCAATATTATGATTTCGGTAATCAAAACAGCAATGGTCAAGCAGCGCACCTTGAAAAATTCCGTCAGCGTGACGGGAGTCGGCTTGCACAGCGGCGAAAAAGTCACGCTCGGCTTGCGTCCGGCGCCGGTCAATACCGGCATCGTGTTTCGCCGTGTGGATGTAAAGCCGGTCGAGGAAATTTGCGCACGCGCCGAACTGGTGCACGATACACGTCTGTCCACCTGCATGGAGCAGGGCGGTGTGCGTATCGCCACCATCGAGCATCTGATGTCGGCGCTGGCGGGGCTGGGTGTGGACAACGCCTATGTCGATCTGGACAGCGCTGAAGTGCCGATCATGGACGGCAGTGCCGGCACGTTCGTTTTCCTGCTGCAATCCGCCGGCATCGTTGAACAATCCGCCGCAAAGAAATTCATACGCATCAAAAAAACCGTGGAGGTAAAACAGGGCGACAAATGGGTGCGCTTTGAGCCGCACCAGGGTTACAAATTAACCTTCACGATCAATTTCGCCCACCCGGTGTTCGCCAATACCAAGCAGCACGTCACGGTCGATCTGGGCGAGGAGTCCTACGTGCGCGACATCAGCCGGGCGCGCACCTTTGGTTTCATGCAGGATGTCGAGAACATGCGCGCACAAGGGCTGGCTCTGGGCGGCGGTCTGGACAACGCCATCGTGATGGATGACTACCGAGTGCTGAATGCGGACGGATTGCGTTTTGAGGACGAATTCGTCAAGCACAAGGTGCTCGACGCGATCGGCGATCTCTACCTGCTGGGGCATCCGCTGATCGGCGCGTTTTCCGGATACAAATCCGGCCACGCCTTGAATAACGCCCTGCTGCGCGAACTGCTCGCCGATGATCAGGCCTGGGAGTATGTTACTTTCGATAGCGTGGAAGAGGCCCCCGCTTTCCTGCGACTGCAACTACAGTCTGTTTAGAGGTTCCCTTTAACCTCAACATGAAAACGGCGGACCTGTGTTGATCCTGCGTTTATTCATCGTGCTGGTGGCATTGCTGCTGGTGTTAAGCGGCGGGATGTATATCTTTACGCGCAATCGTCGCTATCTCGAATTTGCATGGCAAACGGTGCGCTTCACGGTGCTGCTGCTGTTGGTATTCGCACTGCTGTTTGTGCTGGAACGCTATGTGCTGGCCGGCTGGCTGGCAGTGCTTTAACTGGTCTGTCCACGAAAATAAAATTCCGTAGGGGCGTATGGCAATACGCCCTTTTTCGATACACCAATATGGGCGTATTGCCATACGCCCCTACGAACTTTTTTTGTGGATCAGCTTTTCCAGCGCAAGTTTGAGCGGGGACTCGTTCAGGCTCAGGCTGAGTTCATTCAGCGCTTTCTGTGCCGTTTTACTGAGTTTGTGAGGGGCAGGTCTGGGTTGCAGGCGATCGAAGGAAACTTGCACCTTGACGCGGATTCCGCTAACCTCGCAGCCCCTGTTCTGCATCATAACCGCCAGTTCGGGTGCGAGTTGGCGCAATTTCGCAGCGACAGTGGCATTGGCAACGGCGATGCTGAGCGTGCCGAGTTGCAGGCCCAATACCTGTACCTGGCTGGATTGTGCGAGATGGGGCGGGGCGACACTGATAAAATGGCGTTGCAAGGCCGATAAAGCCCGGGCTTTGGCCAGTAGCGGAAGCAGATCCTGATTTCCGTTCAGCAATGTTTTCAGGTGTTGCGCCACAAATTTTCGATTACTTGAGAAGGGGGAGGCATGAATATTATTCTAGTTTCCAATCATTTGGCAAAAACCCGCAGCATTACCCTGGGTGCATGGCAAATTGCGTTTTTACTGATGTTGCTGTCCGGATTGATGCTGGGCGCGGCCTTTACCTTGCAATACGCGCTGGTGCGTTTTGCTCCGGAAGGCTTGAGCGATGAGATGCGCACTTTATTATCCAAGGTGCAGAGCGACGAACAACAAAAACAGCAGTTCTACCTGCATAGCAGTCTGGATGCCATGGCGGTCAGGGTCGGACAGATGCAGGCGCAGGTACAGCGTCTGGATGCGCTTGGTGCGCGCCTGGCCAAGCTGACCGGCATGAAACCGGAAGAATTTCAGTTTTCCCAACCGCCTGCACAGGGGGGGCCGCTGGTGGTTTTCCCTGAGCAGAAGATGTCGGAGAACGGTTTGTCCCATCAACTGGACAGGCTGGGCCATGTGGTCAATGATCGCAGCGACAAGTTGCTGGCACTGGAAACTTTGCTGCTGCAGAACCAGTTGAGCCGCAGGTTGCTGCCCTCCATTCCGCCGGTCCACACCGGGTATTATTCCTCGAATTTTGGCTGGCGCCTGGATCCGTTCACTGGACAAAACGCCATGCACGAAGGAGTGGACTTCGTGGCGGATGCCGGAACGCCGGTTTATGCTTCGGCTGGCGGAGTGGTCGACTATGCGAGCTACCAACCTGATTATGGTAATATGGTCGAGATTGATCACGGCAATAATATTGTCACACGCTACGCGCATGCTTCCAAATTGTTCGTGAAGGTCGGCCAGGTGGTGCGGCGCGGTGAGAAGATTGCCGAGGTCGGAAGCACCGGACGTTCTACCGGCAACCACTTGCACTTCGAAGTCCGCTATAAAGGTATCGCTCAGAATCCCGTGCGCTTTTTGCAAAAAGCCGCCAGTTGACAGTGACGGTAATGGTGAGGGTGGGGTAGTGGGTTACCTCACCCTTTATTTTTGCGAGACATTTTTGCAAGACACCCACCGTAGTTGAGAATATAAAATATGATTTCCAGTGTTTTGAAAAGTATCTTCGGTAGCCGTAATGATCGCTTGCTCAAGCAATACCGCGCTACAGTCCAAACCATCAATAAGCTTGAAGCCGATATCGCAAAATTGAGCGATGAAGCTCTGCGCCAGAAAACCGACAGTTTCAAGCAACGTTTTGCGCAGGGCGAATCACTCGATGCGCTCCTGCCCGAAGCGTTTGCCGTGGTGCGCGAGGCGAGTACCCGCGTTCTGGGGATGCGCCACTACGATGTGCAACTGATCGGCGGGATGGTTCTGCATTATGGCAAGATCGCCGAGATGCGCACCGGAGAAGGTAAAACCCTGATGGCGACGCTGCCGGTTTATCTGAATGCCATTTCCGGCAAGGGCGTGCATGTCGTTACAGTGAATGATTATCTGGCCGGTCGCGACGCCGAGTGGATGGGCAGGCTGTATCGCTTTCTGGGCCTGTCGGTGGGCGTGATCCTGTCGCAGATGGAATCGGCCAGCAAGCAGGCCGCTTATGCCGCCGCCGTCACCTACGGAACCAACAACGAATTCGGCTTCGATTACCTGCGCGACAACATGGCGACGCAGGTCGGCGAACGTTTCCAGCGCCCGCTCAACTACGCCATCGTGGACGAGGTGGACTCGATCCTGATCGACGAGGCGCGCACCCCGCTGATTATTTCCGGCCAGGCCGAAGATAACGTGGATATTTATGTGCGCATCGACAAGCTGGTGCCGCAACTGGTGCGCAAGGCCGGGGACCCGGACGAAGAAGGTCCGGGCGACTACAGCGTGGACGAAAAAAACAACCAGATCCTGCTCACCGAATCCGGCCACGAGCACGCTGAAAACATACTCACCCAGGCCGGGTTATTGCCGGAAGGCGGCAGCCTGTATGACACGGCCAATATCACCCTGATCCATCATTTATATGCGGCATTGCGCGCGCACAACCTGTTTCACCGCGACCAGCATTACGTGGTGCAGGACGGCGAAGTGACGATTGTGGACGAATTCACCGGCCGCCTGATGTCGGGGCGGCGCTGGTCGGATGGCCTGCATCAGGCGGTGGAAGCCAAAGAGGGCGTGACCATCCAGAAGGAGAATCAGACGCTGGCTTCGATCACCTTCCAGAATTATTTCCGCATGTACAGCAAGCTGGCCGGTATGACCGGCACGGCGGATACCGAGGCCTACGAGTTCCAGCAAATCTACAGCCTGGAAACAGTGATCATTCCGCCAAATCGCCCGACCATACGCAGGGATATGATGGACAAGGTGTACCTCACCGCCAGGGAAAAATATCATGCGGTGATCGAAGACATCAAGGATTGCTACGAGCGCGGACAGCCGGTGCTGGTGGGCACAACTTCGATCGAGAATTCGGAATTGCTGTCGGGGTATCTGGAGCGGGACAAAATGCCGCATCAGGTGCTGAATGCCAAGCAGCATGCGCGCGAGGCGGAAATCATCGCGCAAGCCGGAAGCTCGAAAATGGTGACCATTGCCACCAACATGGCGGGGCGCGGCACGGACATCGTGCTGGGCGGCAATGTCGAGAAACAGGTCGAGATGGTCCGTGAAGATGCCAGTCTGGACGAGACAACCAGGGAGCAGCGTATCACCCAATTAAAAAACGAATGGGCGCAACTGCACCAGCAGGTGCTGGACAGCGGCGGACTGCACATCATCGGCACCGAGCGCCACGAATCGCGCCGCGTGGACAACCAGTTGCGCGGCCGTGCCGGACGCCAGGGCGACCCGGGTTCGAGCCGCTTCTTCCTGTCGCTCGAAGATCCGCTGCTGCGCATTTTCGCCTCGGACCGGGTCACGGCGATCATGAACAAATTCAAGCTGCCGGAAGGCGAAGCGATCGAGCATACCTGGGTGACGCGCGCGATCGAGAACGCGCAGCGCAAGGTCGAGGCGCGCAACTTCGACATGCGCAAGCAGATACTCGAGTACGACGATGTGGCCAACGATCAGCGCAAGGTGATCTACCAGCAGCGCAGCGAGTTGCTGGAAAGCGCGGACATTACCGAAACCATCCAGGCGATGCGCGAGGATGTGCTGGAAAACACCGTCAGCCTGTACATTCCGCCGCACTCCATGGAGGAACAGTGGGACGTGCCCGGACTGGAAAAAGCATTGGCCGCCGAGTTCCGCATGGAATTGCCGTTGGTGCAATGGCTGGAGCAGGATAAGCAGTTTAATGAGGCCGCGTTGCGGATACGCATCGGGGAACATGCGCAGCAGCAGTATCAGGCGAAGGTCGAAGCAGTGAGCGCCGAGGTCATGCACCATTACGAACGTGCAATGATGCTGCAAAGCCTGGATGTGCATTGGCGCGAACACCTGGCCGCATTGGATCATCTGCGCCAGGGCATCCATTTGCGGGGTTATGCGCAAAAGAATCCGAAGCAGGAATACAAGCGCGAGGCATTCGAGCTGTTTGCCGCGATGCTGGACGCAATTAAACTCGAAGTAACGCAAATATTGATGACCGTGCAGGTGCGCGGCGAGTCGGATGTAGAGGCGGTGGAAGCTGCGCCCGCTCCGGAAAATGTGCAGTATCATCATGCGGATTACGCCGAAGCGCTTATGGCCGGGCACCCGGATGAGGCGCTGGCCCAGTCTGCCGGGAGCCAGTCAACTGATGAAGAACATAAACCGTTTGTGCGCGATGGGCAGAAGGTGGGACGCAACGACCCGTGCCCCTGCGGGTCGGGCAAGAAATACAAGCAGTGCCATGGCAGATTGAGTTAAGACCAAATAATCCATTAGCCTGCAGTACAGAAACCCTTCGACTTTGCTCAGGGCAGGGGGCGTTGTCATCCCGAACGCAGTGAGGGATCTTGTTCCGAGCGGATTTCTCCCGGAGCCTGTCCTGATGAAACTACTAGCCATTCGACTAGGCTATCAGCCGAAGAACTTTTGGCCGGGCACCCGAAAGACGATAGCCAAGTCGCTGGTTATGAGCGAAGTCGTAGGGGTCGAAACACCTATTGGATTTTTAGAGGCCCATTGCAAGGTTCCTTTAACGCTTGAAAGGAAATTGAAATGTCATTGGTGATCGATACGTTGCGCACCTCAACGATTACCGAGGAGTTGAGCGATGCAGAAGTGCAAATTATCGGGGGACTGTTCGAGGTTCAGGACTACAAGTCCGGAGAAAAAATCGTCCAGCCGGGAGACCGGCAAGCGGACAATCTGTACATTCTGGCGCATGGCGATATCGAAGTGAGGATAGCAAGCGGCCACGAAGAATCCACCATTCATGTGCTTAAACCGGGCGATCTGGCCGGCATCATCACCTTCGTCGGAGGCGCAGCCTCCGATATAAGCGCGACGCTATACGCGGTCGGAAAAACCAAGGTGTTGAGTATGGCAAGAGCCGAGTTCGAAAAGCTGATCAACTCTCACCCGATGATCGTCTACAAAGTGATGCGCGGCGTGGTGCGCAATGTGCATGGCGTCGTGCGGCGCGTGAACAGCCAGTCCGCGGAGCTGAGCAATTACATCTACCGTACCCACGGACGTTATTAGCTGGTAGTTTGTAGCTTGTAGCTTGTAGCCTGTAGCTGGTAGCTTGTAGCTTGTAGCCTGTAGCTTGTAGCTTGTAGCAAAACCGGTTTGGCTACAAGCTACAGGCTACCAGCTACAGGCTCTCAATACTTAGGAATTTGCTCATGCCGGTAAATCTGACATCGCCCGTCGCGGCGCAACTGTTGCCCGTTGCGGGCGTTTCTTTGGGCATCGCGGAAGCGAATATCAAACGCCCCGATCGCAAGGACTTGCTGGTGATGCAACTGTGCGCGGGTGCGCGGGTCGCCGGCGTGTTCACCAGGAATCGTTTCTGCGCCGCGCCGGTGATCGTCGCGCGCGAACACCTCGCACGCGCAGAGGGCATCCGCGCGCTGCTGGTCAACACCGGCAATGCCAATGCCGGAACCGGCGAGCAGGGCTTGCAGGACGCGCGCACCACCTGCGCGGCGCTGGCCGGCTTGCTGGGCTGCAAGGCTAACCAGATTTTGCCGTTCTCCACCGGGGTCATCATGGAGCCGCTGCCGGTGGCCAGGATCGCTGCGGGCTTGCCAGGTGCTGTGGCGAACATGCGCGCGGATAACTGGTTCGATGCCGCACAGGCGATCATGACCACCGATATCGTCGCCAAGGCGATCTCCAGGCAGGTGACCATAGACGGCGTGACCATCACCATTACCGGCATCGCCAAGGGCTCCGGCATGATCCATCCTAACATGGCGACCATGCTCGGCTACATCGCCATCGATGCGGCGATCGCGCAACCGCTGCTGCAAACGATGGTCAGCGAGGCCGCCAACCGTTCGTTCAACTGCATCACCGTGGACGGCGACACCTCCACCAACGATGCGCTGATGCTGATCGCCACCGGAAAATCCGCCCTGCCGGAAGTGCAAGCCGCCGGCAGCAAAGCCGGCAAGGCATTGCAATCGGCGATCAGCGAAGTCGCGATCTATCTTGCGCAAGCCATCGTGCGCGACGGCGAGGGCGCGACCAAGTTCATCACCGTGCGCGTCGAGGGCGGCAAGAATGAAGCCGAATGCAAACAGATCGGCTATGCGATCGCCCATTCGCCGCTGGTCAAGACCGCGTTCTTCGCCTCCGACCCCAACCTCGGGCGCATCCTCGCCGCGATCGGTTATGCGGGCGTTGCCGACCTGGATGTCGCCGCGCTCAAGCTGTATCTGGACGAGGTGCTGGTCGCAGAGAACGGCGGGCGCGCCGCAAGCTACCGCGAGGAAGACGGCCAGCGCGTGATGCGGCAGAGCGATATCACGATACGCGTGGTGCTGGATCGCGGCGCGGCGAACGCCACGCTGTGGACGTGCGATTTTTCTTACGACTACGTGAAGATAAATGCCGGCTATCGGAGTTAGGTTCCGCCTGCGATCCTGCTCTTCATGGGGGTTGACGGGGGATAACAGTATCTGCGCGGCCTGCATCCGGGCTGTGTACTGCGTCACTGCATGTTCCTCGAAAAGAAGTTATAGTCGCACGCGCAGGGAATAGCTTGTCGGGCGGAAAAGTTTCCGAAGCAGTCCTGTACGAGGAACAGAGAGGAGTAGGAAATGCGAGGCCGCAAGTTATTTCATACCGTTCGACCCTACATCTCGGCTTTAGCTGTCATCGCCACCGCCACCGCCCTCGTTTTTACAATCTACTTTACCGAACTCGGTCCGCAATGGATCACGTTCCTGACCGGAATTCTTGTGGCCGCAATGCTTGCGGAGGCAACACGCAGGTCGCACGCCGAGTGGGTTGTCACGCGCCGCACTGCGCAACTGTCGTCAATAAAAACCAAACTCGAACGCGAAACGCAACTTCGCAAAACGGCCGAAGAGGTGATTGGCGCAAGCAAATCCAGATTGCATTTGATCGACGAGGTATTGCCGACCATGGTTGCGTTCGTTGATAGAGAGGGACGTTGCCGATATCACAACCGGGCATTTCTTGACTGGTTGCGCTTACAGCCCGAACAGATCAATGGCCGGCATATGCGCGATGTGCTGGGTGACAAGATATACCAGGAAACAGCGACTGCGGTCCGCCAGTCTCTGGATGGGCATGCGGTGCATTATGAGCGGACGCAGAAGATGCCGGATGGCGCGGTCTACAGGTTGTCCGTTGAACATCTCCCCCAGTTTGGAGAGAATGGCAAAGTCACCGGGTTCTATATGTTGATCAACGACATCACACAACCCGGTGATGTGCGCATGCAAATCCGGCCTGAATCATCGGCTGATCAGGACATGTTTGTCGATTCCTACTCCGAGCAAATTACCGGGCGCCAGGATGCGGGCATGATCAGGATGGCCATCGAAAATGGCGAATTCAGCCTGTTTTGCCAGATGATTATCCCCCTGGCAGTCAATTCGGGCGGGGATGGGCACTACGAGATTCTGGTTCGGTTGAATGAGGAAGAGGGAAGCATGTTGCCGCCGGGGACGTTTTTCCCGCTTGCCGAGAAATATGGCCTCATGCCGCATCTGGACAGGTGGGTTGTGCGGCATGTTGCGGAATGGGTTGCGCTTCAAAAATCGCAGGAAGGGCAATATCCACAGGGGGGGCAACCGGAAAGTCCGATGTATTTCATCAACGTGTCCGGGGCTACGATAGCCGACCCCGGCTTCCCGGAATTCCTGCAGTTGACGCTGCTGGAATACGGCGTGCCCGGTACCGCCCTGTGCTTTGAGATATCGGACTCGGAACTGGCCTCAAGAACTGCGGACGTGGCCGAATTTGCGCAGCAGGTCAGGCAGCGTGGCTGTCGTGTTGCGCTCAGCGGCTTCGGCCGGGATCGGGTTTTGTTTAACCTGATTCGCGGCTTCCAGGTGGAATTCCTGAAAATTGACGGCAGCGTCATTCTCGGTATTCTTCACGACCCGTTGAAACTCGCCAAGGTAACAGCGATAAACCGGGTTGCAAAAAAGATCGGCGTCAAAACCATCGCGGAAATGGTGGAGAGCGAAGAGACAGTTGCGAGATTGAGAGAGATCGGTATCGATTTTGTGCAGGGTTTCGGTATCTCGCGGCCGCGGCCTCTGGCGGCGTAAGCCGCAGCAATTTGCGCACTACCAATCGACCATATTTTGAACAAGCAAAAAAAAACCATAGACAACGTGTTAGAGAAGGCGCACACCCTGCTGGAGCGGCTCGAACGACTTTTGCCGTCCGCAGTTCCCGTCGAACCTGATTGGGAGAAAGCCGGCGCGTTCCGATGGGAGCAGGGCAGGCTGGTTACGGTGGCACACCCGCATCGTATCGGCTTGACCGATCTGCTCGGCATCGAGAAGCAGAAGCAGCTCATCGCGCAGAACACACGCCAGTTTGTGCAGGGTCGCACGGCCAACAACGTGCTGCTCACCGGCTCGCGCGGCACCGGCAAATCCTCGCTGGTCAAGGCGCTGCTCGACGAATACGCTCAAGAAGGACTGCGCCTGATCGAAGTCGGCAAACTGGCGCTGGCGGATCTGCCTCACATCATCGCGCTGGTTGCAGTCAGGCCGGAGCGCTTCATATTGTATTGCGACGATCTTTCGTTTAATTCCGACGAGCCCGGCTACCAGGCGCTCAAGGCCGCGCTCGACGGTTCGCTGGTGGCGTTCTCCGACAACCTGCTGATCTACGCCACCTCCAACCGCCGCCACCTGATGCCGGAATCCATGCAGGATAATCTCGCGACGAAATATGTCGGCGATGAAATCCACCCGGCGGAAAGCGTCGAGGAAAAAATCTCGCTGTCCGAAAGATTCGGCCTGTGGGTGTCGTTCTATCCGTTCACGCAGGACGAGTACCTTGCCATTGTTGCGCACTGGTTAAGGCACTTTGGTTTGTCCGGTGAGATGGATGAGGTTGCGCGGCAGGCAGCGTTGCAATGGAGTATTCAGCGCGGGTCCAGAAGTGGCAGGGTGGGGTGGCAGTTTGCCAGGGATTGGGCAGGACGCTCGTCATTCCGGGCTTGATGGAACTACTAGCCATTCGACTAAGCTGGCAAACGACGCCAGCCAAGTCGCTGGTTATGACCCGGAATCCAGCAAAAAACAAAGACAACTTCGCCGGTGGTAGCACGGCAGCTATAAGCAATGACTTTACGTAATGCCAACTCTTAACAATTCCGTTGAGTGGTTTTCGGATGTTATCATGGCCACATGGCACCCACCATTTTCCGCGCGCACGGGTTTCGCTTCTTTTTCTTCTCTCGTGAAGAGCCCCGGCTGCATGTGCATGTCAATCATGCGGAAGGAGAAGCCAAATTCTGGATGGAGCCGCAAATTGCGCTCGCGCAGAACATCGGTCTGAGTGCAAAGACACTACGGCAGGCGCAAACGCTTATCGAGGAGCATGAACATGACATCCGCACAGCTTGGCGGCAACACTTCGGAAGCTGAAGTGACCAATGTCTCGCGGCAGGGGTTCTGGCTCCTGCTCGGAGATGAGGAGTTGTTTGTTTCATTCAAGGATTTTCCCTGGTTTGCCGAGGCGCCCATCGGCAAGTTGACGCACGTCGAATTACCGCAGCCCCATCATTTGTACTGGCCGGAACTGGATGTGGATTTGGCGGTTGAGTCGATCAGGAATCCGGCGGCGTTTCCGTTGGTGGCACGATAGCATAGGCCGTTCGTGCTAAATGTAGCATGTAGATGGCTATGCAGAGCTACCCAACATCAAAACCAAAGTCAAAACCGCCGGGGGTTGCCCGGCAGCAAGTCACTTTTCTTGTCTTGCCAAGAAAAGTAACCAAAAGAAATCGCCCCCGGTTTGCCGCCCCTGCGGGGTACCCTGCGTTGCTCGACTGGTCAGGCGGCTGCGGAACTCGCGCTACGCGCTCAGACAGTCCTCGCCGACTACCCCTGACCAGCCTGCGCTACTCGGCGGCGCACAGGGGATGAAAAGCAAAAATCGAAAACGAAAATCGAGTGGGCAACAAGTTGCCCACTATACAAAAGTAGGCAAAACAATTCGACTCAGGTACATTTCACTACACAACCAACGCGGGTGTAGATAATGACAGATACCACATCGACGAATATCGCTCTTGAAGAAGTTTCAACGGTTCTCGATCAAGACCCGTTTTGGGCTATTCGAGCGAAAGCAATCCAAAGTTACGCATCGCTTGAGCAATCACTATGCGGTCTACTTGCCGCATTAGGAAATATTGAGCCTGAAGTTGCTGGAATTATTTTCTTTAAAATATCCAGCGCAGATTCAAGAATCAAGATCATCGAAAAGCTCTTCAAACGAAAGTATCAAGGCCAATACAATCTATTCATCAACTCTCTAGTGTCGCAACTCAAACCCATTAATACAAAACGCAATGAAATTGTTCATTGGAATACAACACAGACCATATCTGGCCACACTCCATCCGATTGGTCGCTGTCTTTAATCCCTCCCAATTTTTGGGAACATAACGTAGATTCACCTTCAATAGGCATCCAAGACTTGATTGTTTTCGCGAACAAGTGCAGCTTCTATAGTCGGCTGATAAATATGTTTTGGCTGGTAATGGATCAGCGCCATCAGGAATCCTTGGCATCAACTAGAGATACATGGCTTGGAATTTTTTCTCAACCCATAATCTATCCGCCTCAAGAAGGCCATCCTTTATCACCGACTTCTTAAGGTTAGGGTGGGCACAACGTGCCCACCCGATTTAATGGTTTTGGATTTTCGCTTTTCATCCCCTGTGCGCCGCCTCGATCAGCCGCAAGCAGGCGGAGGTTTAGGCGAGCACTGTTCGAGTCCCGCAGTGGGGCGCGGGGTGTGCGCCCCGCCAGGTCGAGTTGCGCAGCCCCGCTTGCTTGCGGCTGATCGAGGGTACCCCGCAGGGGCGGCAAACCGGGGGCGATTTCTTTTGGTTACTTTTCTTGGCAAGACAAGAAAAGTGACTAGCTGCCGGGCTACCCCCGGCGGTTCTGATTTGTTTAGAAACCTGAAAGATTACGTTGAACCATCAAACCGAAAATACCAAGATCGTCGAAGTCGCCGCCGCAGTGCTACAGCGCGAAGACAACTCCTTCCTCCTCGCCCAACGCCCACCCGACAAAATCTGGGCCGGCTATTGGGAATTCCCCGGCGGCAAGATTGAGCCCGGCGAGACGCCTTACCATGCACTGGTGCGCGAGCTGCGCGAGGAACTGGGCATCGCCGTCACCACCGCCTACCCGTGGCTGACCCGCGTGTTCGCTTATCCACACGCGACGGTGCGGCTGAATTTTTTTCGCGTGACGGCGTGGAGCGGCGAGTTGCATCCGCATGAGGGGCAGCAGTTTGCATGGCAGCGGCTCCAACCCATGAACCCGATGCCAAAGGGCGTATTGCCATACGCCCCCACGGATGCATGGATCGTAGGGGCGTATGGCAATACGCCCGATCATCATATTTCGGTATCTCCTTTGTTGCCCGCCAACGCGCCCATCCTGCGCGCGCTGGAGTTGCCTGCGTTGTATGCGATCAGCAATGTGGCGGAGTTGGGCGAACAGGAATCCATGCAGCGGCTGGACGCCGCGCTGAAGAATGGCTTGCGGCTGGTGCAGTTGCGCGAGAAAAATTATTCGCGCGAGGCGTTGCGCGAGCTGGCGCTGAAGATGTTGCCGCTGCTGCGCCGGCATGATGCGCGGCTGATTATCAATGCCGACATCGAGTTGGCAAGGGAGATCGGCGCGGACGGGGTGCAGCTCACCGGCGCGCAGATGGTGGAGTTGCGTGAACGTCCTGCCGTGGAACGGTGTGGGGCATCCTGCCACAACGCGGAGGAGTTGCGCCGCGCCGAAGAACTGGGTTGCGATTTCGCGCTGCTGAGTCCGGTGCTGGCTACGCAGTCGCATCCGGGCGCGCCGCATCTGGGCTGGGAAAACTTTGCGGCCATCGCGGCGGGTTCATCCATTCCGGTGTATGCGCTGGGCGGATTGACTCACGCTGACATGCAGACCGCGTGGCAGCATGGCGCACATGGCATCAGTTTGTTGCGTCAGGCCTGGTGAGGCGGCTCGGTGAAATCCTGCTCATCCTGGTCCGCCGGCTGGGCAACGCGGTATTCCTCGTTTGCCCATTTGCCCAGATCGATCAGCTTGCAGCGCTCACTGCAAAACGGGCGAGAGCGGTTGCCGGTGTCCCATTGGTGTTCTGCGCCGCAATGCGGGCAGGCTATGATCGGCTGTGCTTTGTCTTGCATCATCATGTTGAAAAGCTGTAAAAGGTCAGTTCGAACGGCACGTCCTGATCGAACAGGATGGATTTCGCAGCATAGTTGGCCGCGATGAAGCGGATGTTAATGGCGTATTTGTTGGCGCCGACCTCGGGTATGCAAGCCAGTTCGCTGCTCAGGCGGACACGCAACATTTGCGCGACGCGCCCGCCCTGCATTTGCTGGAAAGTGCCTTGATGCGCAGTGAAGCGAAACAACTTGCCGTTTTCGCGCAGCAGACGCAGGACGATTTTCAAACCGGTATGCAGAGGCAGCAGCGGAGCCAGCCATGAGCGCAGGTTTTCACGCCTCGAACGCGCGTCCTGTTCCCGCCAGTAGTGATAGGAAGGCAGGTCAAACTCACATGTGCCGCCCGGCATGACAGCACGCTGCTTGATGCCCATCAGCCATTCGTTCTCGCGCAGGTGCTGCCCGGCCTTGCCAATCATTGCGAGCAGTAACTCGGATGCCAGCTCAATCTCGGTCAGAATCTCATCCAGTGCCTGTTCGGAAATCGCCGGGTTGTTGTGGAAGCTGGATAATAGGCGTTTCTGGCGTTCCAATTCCTGCAGCAAATCGGATTTCAGGTCGGCACGGCAGATGACTTCAAGAATTTCAAACAGTGTGATCAGCGCCGCGTGGTGATCCATGCTGTGTTCGTGTTCGGTGAAGTGCATCATGCGCGCGAACAAATCCTCAAGGCGCAACAGGGTGCGAACCTTTTCGTTAAGGGGAAACTCGTAGCTGATCACGCCGTCATTGTCCGATGTGCTGTCAAGGAAAATATGTTACGAACGATATATTGAATATCACGGTATCGTCAATTATTGTTTTGCATGACCGAGTAGCGTCCATGCAGGACGGCAACCTGTTCGGCCAGACTGCCCATGCCGGCATCATTATGTATGACATCGTCAGCCAGTTGCAGCCGTTCGTCCCGCGGTGTTTGCTGTGCGATGATGTTGCGTACTTCCGCCTCGCCCATCCGGCTGCGTCCGATGACGCGCGCAACCTGGGTATTTTCGTCGCAATCCACCACCAGCACGCGCTGGACCAGTTGCCTGAACGCCGGGCTTTCCGGCAACAGCGGCACGACGAGGATGAGGTAGGGTTTGGTTTGCAATTGCCGCAGTTGCACCTGGGCCTGTTCGAGTATCAGGGGATGCAGAATCAGTTCCAGCCGTTGTTTGGCGGCAGCATCCGAAAATATCAGGCCGCGCATCTTTGCCCGGTTCAATGCGCCGTCATCCGTGATGTAATCTTTGCCAAAGGCCGCGCTGATAGCTGCTATGGCGTTGCCGCGACTCTGCGTCAGGCGGCGGGCGATGGCGTCCGTGTCGATGATGCCTGCGCCATGTTCCGCGAACAGGCCAGCTACCGTGCTTTTACCGCAGCCTATTCCACCAGTGAGTCCGACAACAAGTCCGGAGCCGCCCATCAACTCATGATACCGAAAGCAGTTGCAGATATCCCCGAGTCAGGGCTTGTCCCCAGAACAGCGCGATCAGCCCGCCACCGGCCAGATAGGGACCAAACGGAATGGGAATGTTGCGGCCATGTTTGAGCGCCACGATCAGGGCGATGCCGACCACTGCGCCGACCAGAGACGATAGCAGGATGATCAGCGGCAGCATCTGCCAGCCCAGCCAGGCACCCAGGGCCGCAAGCAGTTTGAAATCTCCGTAGCCCATGCCTTCCTTGCCGGTGATGAGTTTGAACAGCCAGTACACGCTCCACAGCGCGAGATAACCGATTACTGCACCCAGCACTGCGCTGGACAAATTGGTAAATATCCCGAACAGGTTGAACAGCAAACCAGCCCAGAGCAGCGGCAGGGTGATGTCGTCCGGCAGCAGTTGCGTGTCGATGTCGATTGCGGTGAGTGCCAGCAATGCCCAGACCAGCAACAGCGCACCGGCAGCAGTCCAGCCGAACCCGAAGTGCCAGGCCGCATAGGCGCACAGCATGCCGCTGATCGCCTCGATGATGGGGTAGCGCGGCGAAATGGCCGCACCACAGCCCGCGCATTTGCCGCGCAACAGCAGATAACTGACGATGGGGATGTTTTCCCACGCGCTGATGGCGTGATTGCAATGCGGGCAGGCGGAGCGCGGAACCACGAGATTGTAAGTTGTGTGAGGGGTGCCATCACCATCCGGGTGCGACAGGCTGTCGTCTGCATTTTTTTGGGACAGCTCGGCGCATTGTTGCCGCCATCCCAGTTCCATCATTTTCGGCAAACGATGAATCACCACGTTGAGAAAACTGCCGACCATCAGGCCCAGAATGGCACACATGCCGGTGAACGCGGGCGGCGAAGATTGGAGAAGCTGGAACAATTCAGTCATGTTGGTCGTTTCAGTGGAGACTAATCCGCGCGCGGGTTATGTCGGAGCGGACCTGCCGACCATCAGTCCGGGAATCAGGCACGCACCAATAAGTGCGGCGGGGTACCGCTTGCAGTAGCTCGAGCAAACTCATACAACAGAGGGCAGAGGACAGAAGACAGGGGACAGAAGTGTTGTCGCGGCTGTGCCGCGTCCTTGATATGACGTGCCGCGCAGCGGCACACAACAATCTGTCTTCTGTCTTCTGTCCTCTGATGCCTGATGCATTAAATAGCTTCGCCCATTTTGAATATCGGCAGATACATCGCCACAACCATGCCGCCGATCAGTGTCCCGAGAACCACCATGATGACAGGCTCCATCAGGCTGGAGATGGCCGCCACCGCATCGTCCACTTCGGCTTCGTAGAAGTCGGCCACCTTGCCGAGCATGGCGTCCAGCGAGCCGGCTTCTTCTCCGATGGCGCACATTTGCAGCACCATGCTCGGGAATATCCCGGTGTTCTGCATCGCGACGGTCAGGCCGCTGCCGGTGCTGACTTCGCGCTGTATGACTTTGGTGGCGTTGTAATACACCGCATTGCCCGCCGCTCCGGCAACCGAATCGAGCGATTCGACCAGCGGCACGCCGGCGGCGAACATGGTGGCCAGTGTGCGGGTCCAGCGGGCGATCGTGGCCTTGCGGATCAGCTCGCCGAAAACAGGCAGTTTAAGCAACAGCATGTCCATGGTGTCCTGCATTTTTTTGCTGCGCTTCCAGAAATAGAAGAAGGTGTAAAAACCACCGCCGATCCCGCCAAAAATCGCCCACCAATAGGCTACGAAGACATCGGAGATGTTCATCAGGATCAAAGTTGGAGCTGGCAACTTTGCACCAAAACCTTCGAACAGTTCCTTGAACGCGGGGATCACGAAAATCATGATCACGGCAGTGATGATGAACGCCACCACGATGATGGAAATCGGGTAGAACAGGGCTGATTTGATCTTGCTCTTGAGGGCCTGGGTTTTTTCCATGTAGGTCGCCAGGCGCTCCAGCAGGGCGTCCAGAATACCCGCTGCCTCACCCGCGCCGATCAGGTTGCAGTACAACGCGTCGAAATACAGCGGATATTTCAGGAAGGCCTGCTGCAAGCTGCTGCCGGTTTCAACGTCAGTTTTAATGTCCAGCAGCAGTCGTGCCACAGAAGGATTGCTATGCCCCTTGCCCACGATGTCGAAGGCCTGCAACAGGGGTACGCCCGATCTCATCATGACGGCAAGCTGGCGCGTGAACAGCGTGATGTCCTTGGCGGTGATGGATTTGCCTTTTGTCTTCTGTTTCTTTATTTTTGTGACATTGACCCCTTGGCGCCGCAAATGAGCAGACACGCTTGCCTCGCCGGGCGCGCGCATCTCGCCTTTGACCAATTTGCCGGTTTTGTCCTTCCCTTCCCAGGCGTAAGTAAAATCTTTTGCCTTTTGATCTTTTGCCTTTGCTGCGACAGCCATAGTGTCTCCCTCGGGTCACTCTTTAATTATTTGCGAGCAAATGTCAGCGGGCATCATGCCGAGCTTTATGCCTCTTGTAAAGCCATGTTTTCTATTGCCGATTATTTGGTGGCGCCGGAAAAATGCGCGCCACCTTCACGATGCGATCCTGGGTCTGGATGATCTCTATCGGATAGCCCGCTATTTTCAGGCTGGTGCCTGTTTCCGGAATATCTTCGAGATGATCGAGAATCAGGCCATTCAGCGTTTTTGCGCCGTCCAGCGGCAGATGCAAACCCAGTTTACGATTTAATTCGCGCAGACTGCTGCCGCCTTCCAGCAGGACACTGCCATCTTCATGGCGCAGAAATTTACCGGTTTTCGAGGGGGATTGCGTGGTGAATTCCCCGACAATTTCCTCAAGGATGTTTTCCAGCGTCACCAGGCCGAGCAGCTCGCCATATTCATCGACCACCAATCCAAGCCGCTCGTGGCGTTCCTGAAACTGCTGCAGTTGCTTGAGCAGCGGCGTGTCGGAAGGAATGAAGTAAGGTTCATTGAGTATTTCGCGCAGTTGTGCCAGATCCAGAGCGGTTTCCTGCAACAGTGCCGGCGCGCGCTTGATATGCAGGATGCCGATGATGTTGCTGGGTGTGTCGGCGTAAACCGGCAGCAGTGTGTGGTGGCAGGTAATGATTTGCTGGCGCAATTCATTGGCTTCGGCGTTGATATCCAGGGCTTCGATCTGATTGCGCGGAATCATCACGTCGTTTACCGTGATGCGCTCGAGATCGACCAGGTTGAGCAGCATCTTCTGATGCTTGCGCGGCATGAAATGTTCGGCATCCAATACCAGCCCGCGCAATTCCTCCATCGTCATTTTTTGTTTGCTTTGATCGGTTTCTATCTTGATGCGCAGCAACCACAGCACGCCTTTCACCAAACCGCTGGCCACCGAGACCACCGGATGGAATAGCGTGATCAGCGGCGTGAGCAGATAGCTGGCCGGCAGCGCGATGCGCTCCGGGTAGCTGGCCGCAATGATCTTGGGCATGATTTCGCTGAATACCAGAAGCACGAAAGTGAGTGCCAGTGTGCCCAACAGTATCGCCAAATCGTTTTGTCCGTAGAGGCGCAGGATGATGATATTGGTCAGCGCGGCGGCAAGAACGTTGAGCAGGGTGTTGCCGAGCAGGATGGAGCCGAGCAATTTATCCACCTTGCCGAGCAGGCGGCTGACCAGTTTTGCGCTGCGATTTCCCCTGCGTATCAGGCTGCTCAGACGATAGCGGTTGATCGCCATCATGCTGGTTTCCGAGCCGGAAAAGAACGCGCTGCAAACCAGCAGCAACAACAGGATGCCAAACAAAGTGCCTATGGAGAGGTCGTCCAAAGTGATGCCCTAATTATGGTGATGGCGGTTCATTTCGACACTGGGAATAGTGGGCGAGAGGCAAGCGGGTGTCAAGTTGCGCGCCGGCTGCTCCAAACCATCAGCAGAACACCTGCAATCACCATCGGCAAACTCAGCCATTGCCCCATGCTCATGCCCAGCGACAGCAGGCCGAGAAAATCGTCCGGCTCGCGGGTGAATTCGACGATAAAACGGAAGCTGCCATAACCGATCAGGAACAGGCCCGATACCGCGCCGACAGGACGCGGCTTGCGCGCGTACAGCCAGAGCAGCGTGAACAACACCACGCCTTCCAGTGCGAATTCGTAAAGTTCCGAGGGGTGGCGCGGCAGGTTATCCACTTCGGGAAAGATCATCGCCCATGGCACGTCAGTTGGCCGTCCCCACAGTTCGCCATTGATGAAATTGCCGAGGCGCCCGAACGCCAGGCCGGGCGGAACCAGCGGGGCGATGAAGTCGGTCAATTCCAGCCAGCGCAAATGATGTTTGTGCGCGAACCACGCCATCGCCAGCAGCACGCCGAGAAAGCCGCCGTGAAAAGACATGCCGCCTTGCCAGACCGCAAAAATTTCCAGCGGGTGCGCGGCGTAATACCCCGGCTTGTAAAACAGCACATAGCCCAGGCGTCCGCCCAGAATCACCCCGAGCACGCCATAGAACAGCAGGTCGTCGAGCAGTTTTGCGGTGAATTGCGGTTTATTTAATGTGGCGATGCGTTTGCGTCCCAGCCACAGGAAAGCTATGAAACCGGCGAGGTACATCAGTCCGTACCAATGAATGGCCAGCGGACCGAGTTGCAGGGCGACTGGATTGAATTGTGGATGAACGAGCATGAATGAATCGGGTAAAATTAAAGGGCAGATTATACTGTCATCCCTAAAAACAGTCGCGTTTAATAACCGATCGCGCGCTCACGGTGTTTTACAAGCAGAAAGAGGAAAACATGACCACAGCACAGCATTTGAATACGCAATTCGGCATCAACGGGCATCTGAATTTTATCGAGGATCCCAGCGGATTGATCGTCGCGGAAATCAGCAATGCACAGGCGACGGCGTCGCTCTGCCTGCAGGGCGCGCACCTGATGACCTGGCAGCCGAGGAGTCAGCCGGCGCCGGTCGTGTGGCTGTCGCGCGATGCCAAGCTGGCAGCGGGAAAATCGATACGCGGCGGCGCGCCGGTATGCTGGCCGTGGTTTGGCGCGCATGCATCCGAATCAAACTTTCCCGGACACGGCTATGCGCGCACTGTGCCCTGGCGGGTGGTGGAGTCGGGCAATGAGCCGAACGGAGCCACGCGTCTGACGCTGCGTCTGGTGGAAAGCGAGAAGACACGTGAGCAATGGCCGCATGCCTGCACGCTGGATCTGACAGTGATCGTCGGCGAGACGCTGCGCATGGAATTGGCTACCGAGAACACCGGGACATCCGATTTCGTCATCGGCGAAGCATTGCATACCTATTTTCAGATCGGCGACATCGGCGCGGTGCGCGTGAAAGGATTGGAGGGATGCGAGTATTGGGACAAGGTCGGCGGCTCCACGCTGAAAAAGCAATCCGGTGATATTCATTTCTCGGGCGAGACAGATCGCGTGTATGTCAACACTGCCGCCGAGTGCGTGATCGAAGACGACAAGCTCAAGCGCCGCATTCATGTGGCCAAGTCCGGGAGTCTCTCCACTGTGGTGTGGACGCCATGGACGGAAAAAGCCAACAAAATGGGCGACATGGGGCAACCCGAGGGTTGGCGCGAAATGGTTTGTGTGGAGACGGTGAATGCGATGGAAAACGTGGTGAAAGTCGCGGCGGGAACCATGCACACGATGATAGTCGAATACCGTGCCGGGTCGATCTAGCAGCGATGTTCGGATATCACCAGGTACTGGTTAATGCAGACATAAAGTCGCCGGTCAAATTCGTGCGGCCTTTGAAATAGCTTGTCAACTTTGAGTCGGGGGACATGTCGCTGGAAAAGTTGGCCGGCAAAGTCAACCAGCGACTTGCCGCTGTGTTAATTCCGTCCAGCCATTGGCTGGTTACGTATTGCCTGATTTCAGTTATTATTGAGCATTCCTTAAATGAAGACAGTTTCCACGATATGCCGAAAAAGTTGTCATTCCGACTCCTTCGACTTCGCTCAGGACAGGCTCCGGGAGGAATCTTTAATGCCACACAGGATATCTCTTTAATGCCACACAGGATTTCTCCCTGCGGTCGAAATGACAAAGTGCATTACATCCTGAATATGCCGTGTGTCGTTATTTATGGAAATATCAATAGCGTCGTCGATGGCTATGCAAAGCAGACGGGGTTGTCTAGAATCGCAAGCGGAGGCCAAACCTTCACAATGTTTGAAGCGTATTAATCGTAAATCGGAGAGACATATGAAATCTATTATCGGAAGCATGGTTGCAGTAGCAGGTTTGATGGTTGCAGCCAGCGTAATGGCAGAAGAAATGCCGGCGCTGGCCAAGAAGCTCAACTGCACCGCTTGTCACGCCATCGACAAGAAGGTGGTTGGTCCGGCGTGGAGAGACGTTGCCAAAAAATACGCCGGCAGCGGCATTACCAAGTACACTTACCAAGGCAAGGAATATCCTTTGATCGAGGGTCTGGTGATGAAGGTATCCAGGGGCGGTTCGGGCAACTGGGGTACTATGCCTATGCCGGCTAACGATGCGGGGGGCACCAAAAAGGCAGAAATCACCGAACTGATCAAGTTCATACAAAGTTTGGCCATCAAATAAGTTTAAAGCATCATGCAGCAAAAAACCGGCGCAAGCCGGTTTTTTATTGCCCGTTGCGTTAAATTGACAAGCAGCGCGCCTGCTCCGCATAATCCGCAGACGTTCATCGAGGGATTCACCATGACATCTTGTTCTGCCCGTTCACTGTTGCTTGCCACCATTGCGTTGGTGCTGTTTCCCCTGGCGCTGTCCGGGTGCGGGAAATCGCCCACCGCCGGTCAAAACGCATCCGGCGATCTGGTCGTGCGCATCGGTGCGTCGGCGCCTTTGACCGGTCCGCAGGCGCACCTGGGCAAGGACAACGAGAACGGCACGCGCCTGGCGATAGACGATGCCAACGCCAAAGGCATCGTGATCGGCGGGCGCAAGGTGCATTTCGAGTTGATCAGCGAAGACGATCAGGCCGACCCCAAGACCGCGACCATCGTCGCGCAGAAGCTGGTGGACAACAAGGTTGGCGGCGTGATCGGCCACATGAATTCCGGAACCAGCATCCCCGCAGCAAAAATCTACAGCGATAACGGCATTGTGCAAATTTCGCCTTCCGCCACCGCAGTCGCCTACACCGCGCAGGGTTTCAAAACCGCGTTCCGCGTGATGGCGAACGATGCGCAACAGGGACGTGTGCTCGGCGAGTATGCGGCGAAAAATCTGGGGGCGAAGAGCATCGCGGTGATCGATGACCGCACCGCATACGGGCAGGGACTGGCGGATGAATTCATCAAGGCCGCACAGGCCAATGGCGCGCAAATCGTCGCGCATGAATACACCAACGACAAGGCGATGGACTTTACGGCGGTGCTGACCTCGGTGAAAGGCAAGAAACCCGATTTGTTGTTTTATGGCGGGATGGATGCGCAGGGGGGGCCGATGGCGAAGCAGGTCAAGGCGCTCGCGCTGAATCTGAAATTCATGACCGGCGACGGCGGCTACACGCCGGAATTCATCAAACTCGCGGGCGATGCGTCTGAAGGCGTATATGCGTCTCTGCCCGGCGTGCCGCTGGACAAGATGCCGGGCGGCAAGGAATTTGGCGCGCGCTTTGTTGCCAAGCACGGGGCTATCCAGTTGTACGCGCCCTACTGTTACGATGCGGTGAATGTGATGATCGCCGCGATGCAGAAGGCCGGTTCGGCGGAGCCGGCAAAATATCTGCCGGCACTGACCAACATCACATACGATGGAGTCACGGCAAAGATCCAGTTCGATGAAAAAGGCGATTTGAAGGGAGGCGCCATCACCGTGTATCAGGTGCAGCACGGCAAGTGGCAGCCGCTGGAAACGCTGGGTGCAAGCAGTGCGACAGCGCATTGATGGCACAGTGTGAATAAATTAGAGGACATCGCTAACTCGTCATTCCCGCGCAAGCGGGAATCCAGTCAAGAAAAAATTTCCCTGCAAAGCGGGGACAAAATCCAAGGCGTGTTAGATAAAACCGCTGGATTCCCGCTTGCGCGGGAATGACGGAAACCGGAGTTCCTAGGCCTTTGGATATTCTCCTACAGCAAATCATCAACGGCCTCGTGCAGGGCAGCGTCTACGCGCTGGTCGCGCTGGGCTACACTATGGTGTACGGCATCCTCGGCCTGATCAACTTCGCCCATGGCGAAGTGGTTATGATAGGTGCGATGCTGGTGCTTTCCTCGCTGACGGCAATGCTGGGCTGGGGTGTGCCGCCGTTGCCGGCATTGCTGCTCAGTATCGCGTTGGCCATGGCGGGTTGCATGGCCTTGGGTTACAGCATCGAACGCATTGCCTACCGCCCGTTGCGCCATGCACCGCGTCTCGCTCCGCTGATTACCGCGATCGGCGTCTCCATCGTGCTGCAGAATCTGGCGATGATGATCTGGGGTCGCGGGTACCACTCTTTCCCGCAGCTGATCGCCAACCATCCGCATACTTTCGGCGGCGCGATCATCAACGATATCCAGATCATCATTTTCATTCTGGCGTTGGCGATCATGGCCGGACTGATGGTGGTCGTGCATCGCACCCGTCTGGGGCGCGCGATGCGCGCGGTGGCCGAGAACCAGCATGCCGCGCAACTGATGGGCGTGGACATCAACCGCGTGATCTCGATCACCTTCATGCTCGGCTCGGCGCTGGCAGCGATAGCCGGGCTGATGGTCAGCGCCAACTACGGCCTGGCGCATTACTACATGGGTTTTCTGCTCGGCCTGAAAGCCTTCACGGCTGCGGTACTGGGCGGAATCGGCAATCTGCGCGGCGCGATGCTGGGCGGCCTGCTGCTGGGTTTGATCGAGAGTCTGGGCGCGGGTTACATCGGCGACTTTACCGGTGGATTCCTTGGCAGCAACTATCAGGACGTGTTCGCCTTCTTCGTGCTGATCACAGTTCTTGTGTTCAGGCCGTCCGGATTGCTCGGCGAACGTTTGGCAGAACGCGCATGAGCCTGAAAACCGAATACTCAAGCCACAGAGAACACAGAGTCCACAGAGATGACGCCGGTTTTCTCTGTGATCTCTGTGTTCTCTGTGGCAAATAGTTTTTTTTATGATGAAGCTCAATCAAAAATCCAAAGCGCTGATCGTTGCACTCACCGTCGTATTGCTGCTCCTTCCATTCATCACCGACGCGCTGCTCGGGCGCGGCTGGGTGCGCATCGTCGATTTCGCGATGCTCTACATCATGCTGGCGCTCGGGCTGAACATCGTGGTCGGCTACGCGGGCCTGCTCGATCTCGGCTATATCGCGTTTTTCGCAGTAGGGGCGTATTGCTACGCGCTGACCGGCTCGCCGCACTTGGCGCTCGCATTCCCGATACTGTTTCCAGACGGCGTGCATCTGTCATTCTGGATCGTTTTGCCGCTGGCGGCTTTAATCGCGGGCGGTTTCGGGGCATTGCTCGGCGCGCCGACATTGCGTCTGCGCGGGGATTACCTTGCCATCGTCACGCTCGGTTTCGGCGAGATCATCCGCATCTTCCTGAATAATCTCAACGCGCCCATCAACCTGACCAACGGCCCGCAGGGCATCAGCAGAATCGATCCGATCAACGTGGCAGGCATTTCGCTGAATACCGCGCAGGAAATTCTCGGCATCACGTTCCCTTCGGTGCACCTGTATTTTTATCTGTTCCTGGCGTTCACCGCGCTGGTGGTATTCGTCTCGCAGCGGCTGGAAAGATCGCGCATCGGGCGGGCATGGATGGCGATACGCGAAGACGAGATCGCCGCCGCCGCGATGGGTATCGACACGCGCAACCTCAAACTGCTGGCGTTCGCGATGGGCGCGATGTTCGGCGGCGCGTCCGGCGCACTGTTCGCCGGATTCCAGGGCTTCGTCAGCCCGGAAAGTTTCAGCCTGATGGAATCCATCATGGTGTTGTGCATGGTCGTGCTGGGCGGCATGGGCAACATCGCCGGCGTGATCCTCGGCGGCGTATTGCTGGCGCTGCTGCCCGAGGTGTTGCGCCACAGCGTCGTGCCGCTGCAGCAGGCCCTGTTTGGCAGGACGCTGGTCGATCCGGAAAGCTTGCGCATGTTGCTGTTTGGCACTGCATTGATCGTGATGATGCTGTACCGTCCTGCCGGACTGCTGCCTTCGCGTGTGCGCCGCCGCGAGCTGGATACCGATGAAACAGCGGAGACGGTATGACGCAAGTACAACGTAGGATGGGTGGAGCGCAGCGATACCCATCGCTCTTTGGAAATGGATTGATGGGTATCGCTGCGCTCCACCCATCCTACAGCTATTCGATACCACGCTACGAACAATTTTAGGTTGTATATGAATAACACATCTCCCTTGCTGCAACTCTCCTCGATCAGCAAACAGTTCGGCGGATTGAGCGCGCTGTCCGATGTGTCGTTACACATTCAACGTGGCGAGATTTACGGCCTGATCGGCCCGAACGGCGCGGGCAAAACCACGCTGTTCAACGTGCTGACCGGGCTGTACCAGCCGGGCGCGGGCGAATTCTGGTTCAATGGCACGCACTATCAAACAGGCAAGCCGCATGTGCTGGCACACGCCGGCATCGCGCGCACCTTTCAGAACATCCGCCTGTTCGCCAACCTCACCGCGCTGGAAAACGTGATGATAGGCCGCCATGTGCGCACCCGCGCGGGTGTGTTCGGCGCTTTGCTGCGCAACCGCTCCACCCGTGACGAGGAGCGTGCCATCACCGAACGCGCGCGCGAACTGCTGCATTACGTGGGCATCACCAAACCCGCGCAGACGCTCGCCAAGCACCTCTCCTATGGAGAACAGCGGCGTTTGGAGATCGCACGCGCGCTGGCCACCGATCCGCTGTTGCTGGCACTCGACGAACCCGCCGCAGGCATGAACGCCACCGAAACCGCAAGCCTGAAAACGCTGTTGCAGACCATACGCGATCACGGCATCACCGTGCTGCTGATCGAGCACGACGTCAAACTCATCATGGGGCTATGCGATCGAGTCGCGGTGCTGGACTACGGCAAGAAAATTGCCGAAGGTGTCCCGGAACAAGTGCGCAAAGATCCCGCAGTGATTGCCGCTTATCTTGGAGAGGGGCCGGGGGAGGGGGTCGTCAGCGATGCATAAAGCCAATTCAACACCCCTGCTCGAAGTCCGCTCCCTGCAAGTCGCCTACGGCGGCATTAACGCCATCAAAGGCATAGACCTCCATGTCGCACAAGGCGAACTGGTCGCGCTGATCGGCAGCAACGGCGCGGGCAAGACCACCACGCTGAAAACCCTGGCGGGACTGCTGCATCCGGCCGGCGGGCAAATTCGATACGATGGCAAGAACTTGAAAAATATCGCGCCGCATCAACGGGCCGCGATGGGCATCGCGCTCGTGCCGGAAGGACGCGGTTTATTCGCGCGCATGACGGTGGCGGAGAATCTGCTGATGGGCGCATACAGCCGCAGCGACAAAAACGAAATCGCAGCAGACCTGGAGCGCATGTACGGATTATTCCCGCGCCTCGCCGAACGCAAAGACCAGATCGCCGGAACACTCTCAGGCGGAGAGCAACAGATGGTCGCAATGGCGCGCGCACTGATGAGCCGCCCGCGTCTGCTGATGCTGGATGAACCCAGCATGGGACTGGCGCCGCTGATGGTGCAAAAGATATTCGCAACCATACGCGACATCGCAGCGCTCGGCATGGGCATCCTGCTGGTGGAACAAAACGCAATGCTCGCACTGCAAGTCGCCCAACGCGGTTACGTGATGGAAAGCGGTGCAATCACTTTGTCGGGCGCATCGAGTGAGCTGCTGGGCAGCGATGCAGTCCAGCGCTCATATCTGGGGGGTTAACGGAGTTGATTCACGGCTTTGCCATGCTTGTTTGCTCCCCGGTTATCAAGGCAGCATGAACGACACCTGTCGAAGCCGGCCTTCGACTTTTTCTGAAGCAGATATTCAGACGTGTCAACAACAACCGGTGCAATTCAAACAGCTCGCTCAACCTGTCCATTTTGCGACATTCAGGTGAGCGAGCGGCCATCTTCAAGTGGCCAGAAGAGCCGGGGGCCGCGTAAGCGGCTCACAAAATAAAGCCCCCCGGCTTTGCCGGGGGATACTTAGTCTCTTATCGGTTAAGTCTTCGCAATTTGTGACAA
>Ga0315268_10000456_pt1 | contig 48033 bp, 37 predicted proteins | sample C1_top_MG_FD_204535 | JGI IMG/M metagenome (GOLD analysis project Ga0315268, IMG submission 204535) | Sediment microbial communities from Yellowstone Lake, YNP, Wyoming, USA - C1_top | ecosystem: Environmental > Aquatic > Freshwater > Lake > Sediment | place: USA: Wyoming | collected 2017-08-01 | reverse complement strand
CCGCAAGCCGGCGCAACGCTTCCAAGGTCGGGTGATCCAGCGTGCGTCCGTCGCGTTTCATATGCACAGGATAGTCGCACATCGCCGGGCGTCACGCAATGTCTCCTAAATTACCGACTGGTGAGTATGAGCGTACTTCGCAGCGCGGTACAGATAATCGGGATCAAGTTGCACAGCAAGTTCTTCGGGCACACGATGAAAGCCGTGAAGAGGATTGGTGCATTCGGTCAGGTTGTAGAGGGAAATATGAGGCCACGTGCTGTGGGTGGCGGCACTAAATGGGACGTATGCGAAGTTGTAGAGATCCAGGCAATCCGCCTCCTGTGCCATGCGGCGAGTGTCGAGGCCAGACCAAGCGCCAAGTTCAACTATTGTAAGGAATTCGAACAGCTGCGCGTTGAGCCATCGTTCCCATGCCTGAACGAACGGATCCTCGTCAGGCTTCTTTCCAGCGCGCTCCAGATACGCACGACGGTGAGCCAACTGCAGCTTCGCCTGTCCCAACCCGTACTCTACGTACTGGCGGGCACGCACCGCGGGTTCTTTTGCAATCCAAGCGAACGTGATGTAAACGTCCGTCATCGACCGCAGCAACATTGGAGCGCCGTGGCCACTCCAGAGCAATGGCGAGAAGGCGAGCTGGCTTGCGAGCGTGACCTGCCGTCCTAGCAAGCCGCACAGGACCTCGTGCTCGGCAAGCTCTTGAGCATCTTGGCGCCACGATACGAAGCGTTCATCCCGCTCTACGAAGAGGGACTCGGTGTAGCGTTCAACGATGCGGTCCAACGTATCGCAAGAGGCCACGTCTTCATTCATCTGCGGCGGCTCTCACTGTACATGCTGAGTACTCGAGTCCACGTTGCCAGAACTTGTTCGCCCATTCAACCTTCAACTCTTCGAGCGCGTTGCCGGCAAGTACCCCGAAGGTCGCTCGAATCGTCGCGGGGAGCGGACCCGGCACGGAGGGAGACGGGTAGTCCACTATCTTCGGGAAGTCCTCGAAGCCGAGACCCTTTCTCACTTTCAACTTGTCCGTGACGAACGCTATGTACACGGCTGCAGCAAATGTACGCATTGCCAGGACTGAGGTCTTGTCGAATAACTGCTGAAGCGTTCTTCGGAGTCGCTGTTCTCCGTCGAGGTGCACATCCGCGGCGGATGGCATACCAAGAAAGGATAGTGGAAAAGCAGAGTAGATGCGTACTAGAGGTTCGAGAGCGACTTGTGCCTGCTTGAGGAATCCCAGTTCCTGACTTTTCGATTTGATGACGTCCAATGCATTAGTCGGCAGCACGTTGAACGTCGAGGCGACAGCGTAGAACATCTTCTTCTCGCCGACAGTCAACGTGGACGCGACCTGCGCGAGTGTGACTGCGATGTCGGTCCCCACGCGCTGACCCCAACACTCGATCAGTAGCCCGATCCAAAGCACTTCCGGCAGCTGGTCGCGAGGCCAGCTGGAGAGGCGCATATTCGGGAGCCTCGCGACAAGCGGGGGAACAAGCCGCTTTCCTGTTTTGGTATGGTCGCTGAGTACAGGCTTTCGCTTGCGTTGATTCCCCATAGTACTCCGTGCAAACGACGGGAAGATAGGTACGTAATGATGTGCGGTGGCGGTCCGACTAAGCGGCAGGAGTCGCTCCGCCATGAGACCCGCCCTCGATCCAAGTTGTGGCCACGCTGCCGCTTCGCTATCACCACCAGCGGCACCAACTCACCGCACGGCCTCCTGCTTGGAATAACGGCGATGTTCTGCTGCGGACGCCGACCCTAACGCAACTTGTCTCGAACCTCCAGAGCGAGAACCCACAACAGCAGAATGCACTGTGTGGAAAGCTTGGCTTTGCCGTAGTGCACATTCCTGCCGTGCAAGATCTCATTGCGATCTCCCACAAGCTGATCAGCGATAAGGACGGACACAGCCTCGAGAACTTCATCTCCGTTCCAGCGAGAATGGGCGAGTTTGGAGTCCAAACCGATCAGGCGTACCGGCTTACCATCACGACCCTTCTTGACCTTCCCGTCCTTGCCGCGCGCGTGCAATCGCCTTCGATGAAGAACTGCCTCACCACGCAGGACCAGAATATCGGTTATGCATCCTTCGACTTGAGCGAGCAGAGTCGGAATCGCCAACAGATAATTGCGGTGTCTATGAGCTTCCAGTGCGACAACTATTATGGGCCAACGGCGGCGGAACACTGGGGTGGCCTCGATCACCTGTTGCAGGCCAGCGGAGAACTCAGGGTCTCGTACAAAAGCCGAGAAGCGATTAGTCGCGATAGCGCCGCGGACTTCGATTCTGAGCTTGCCCATTTCCACGACTAGGGGCAAGTCCCAACGATGCGCGGTGAAGCCGTATCCCGCGTCTTTCAGGGCGCTGAATCCCGCATCGATTGTTCGTGAACGTTCTGCAAACAGTGATGGATCAGGTAGGTGTCGGAACAACTCCGAGTGGAAGCGACGTTGACTCTCGAACGCCGAGAGCGCATCTATCGCCGCCTGTTGGAAACTGCGAGCCGCTTGGGAAACGGCCTCAGCCCGGAGCTGGATATCACGCTGGATTTCGGCTGTTTCGAAGAACCGTGGCATAGCTCGATGGATCGCATCTTGCTCTTCGACGAGGCGTCGGACGTCAGCCATATTTGAGACCTCGCGAATTTGACGTTGCACGCGAGCCGCGTCTTCATCGCTTCGGAGCCAGAACTCGGTTGCGCTTGACGTGCGGCGCCTTAGTTGCTCCTCTGCTTCCGTGAATTGCTGTGCAAGCTCCTTTTGCCTAAGAAACTCACGAGCCGGAGCAAGCTGCCGCTCGATCTCGGATAGCCGTCTAATCTCATCTTCCACTCGACCCACGCAACCTCCTTCGGAGCTGTCCGGCTAACGACCTTTCGGCATCCATGTACCAAGCACATCGAGGCCACGATTCACGATCACACCTACAACCGAAGCCCACGATAGTGCCCGAGAACGGCTCTCAGTCGCTCCTCGTAGTCCCACCCATCGTGGAACGTCTCAAAGACATGTACCACATCCTTCTTCGCGAGCCCGTAGAGAAGCGAGACGGCCGCATCAAGTTCGGCGATCAGATCACCCTTCTCGTCGTCGCCCAGGACCTTTGGCACGAGCTTGAAGTGCGATGCCCATTCGTCGAATCGATCGTCGGGAGTGGCCAATCGAGCGGCGATCTCGATCACTCGACGACGCAGCGGATCCGCAGCCTGTGGACGTGGAACGGGAAATGGGTTGAAGATGAAGAAGTTGAGAGTTGTCTCGACAAATCTCCGGGCGTACCAGTCCAGCGGAATCGAGGAGAGAACTCCCAGAACGTATGCCTGATCTTCAAGGTTGCCCCGCGAGAACAAGAGGTACGGTCCCTTGTTCGTCAGGAAGACGTCTGGCGGAACCAGCGCTGCGATGACCGTTCGTTGGTTTGTCCGATTCGTGATATCGCGAAAGACTACTCTCGGATGGTGACACGGTAGTGTCCGTTCGTCTGTAAGCCACTTCGGCAAGAACCCGGAAAATGGCGAGTCGGTTTTCCTCGCCGAACGCTCTCGCTTCTGCTGCAGGTGCTTCAGCAACGGTTTCGGATCGACCCACGCGTAGTAGCTGCCCGTGTCCGGCTTCCAGAGGTCGAACGACTCCCCCTTGAAGACGGGCCAGTATCCTCGCGGACAGAACTCCGACTCGAGGTCCATCCACTCCTTGTCGTTGGTAGCGTGCAACTCGGTGTGCGGACGCGCTCGCCAGCTCACCTTGTCATCCAAGTCGAGGCGCGGCGACCGCCGCAGTTTCAAGAAGACGCCAACCGACTGTTCCGTCGGCAACAAAGGCAACGAAAGCGTGTCATTCCACGTCCCAACTTCCTTGCCGGAGAAGACAGCCGGCTCAGCAACACGTCCGACGCGATACCGTGCGAGACTGGGATATGGCCCATCGAGGAAGAGATTCTCGCCAACAGCCTTCCCCCGTGCGAGCGCCACGAGCGCAATGGTGTACCGGTGCTCGGCCTCGTCAAATACCCACCCACCTGAGTTCAACAACTGCGTCAGCTTGATCGCCCCCGCCTCGGCAAACAACGCCCGCCGAAACTCCGTCGACCCCTTTGCCGCGAACGCCGAGCGCGGCAGCACCACGCCAACGCGACCGTCCACTGGGTTCACGAGAGCCCAGAACCGCCAGCAGAACGCCTTGTACAAGTCGGGATCACCGGTGCCCATGCCCGGGAACGGTCCGGTCACCAACAGCCTCCGCCGGACGGCGGCTTCTTCGAGCTCGCGCTCCAGCAGTGAGGCAAGGTCGGGTCGAGTCTTGCGAAACTTCGCTTTCGCCACTTCCTGCTCACGCTGAGGCAGCGATCTCATGCCCGGCGAATGCCGCGCCCAGAATGCGTCGTCCTCAACCGTCGCCTCTTCCCATGGCGGGTTGCCGAGGATGACGTCAAACCCGCGGCGCTCACCCAGGAACACCTGCGGGAACACGATCGGGAAATGCAGCGGACGCAGTCCGGCGAGCACCGTTTCCGCTCGCCGCAGCAAGCGTTCAAATAACACGTCTCCCTCAGGCCCTCGGCGCGTCGTCACCCGCCCGCTAGCCACGGCGCCGGACAGACGCGCCTCTCGCTCTCTGGCGCTGTCACCGGGCTGTGGCGTGTCGATGCGCGACGCGGCGAGAATCGTGAGCAGCTGCTCAGTAGGCTGAATTGCTTCGCGAGCCTTCAGGTAGAGCTTCTTTGCCTCCTTGATCTCGGCCACGGTCGCGTCGGCAAGCTTTGCCAACCGTTCCAGTGGCTCACGCGCGCCGGCGAGCAACTCATCGGCACTCGGGGTGAAGAGATCAAGGGCCGACCCGAGCAGATCGCGCGCCTCATCGAAGGTCGCCACCCCCACCAACGAATTCCCCACTACCAAATTCTGATCCAGAAAACTCAGCGGCAGCCCGGGCACGAACGTGTGAATCCAGATGCTCAGCCGCGCCAGCTCCACGCTCAACGGGTTCAGGTCCATCCCGAACACGCACCGGCGCGCAATCTGCCGCCGCAACAACTGCGTGTCCTCTATGACATCGCCGCGATAGTCATCGCCCAGCGCCTCCCGAGCGCTCGTCCGCAACCGCTCTAGCTCGTTGCGTACACCAGCCAGTGGAAACTTGGCCAGGAACCCCGACAGCTTGCGCTCGATATGGTCGATGGCCGCCACTAGAAAATGCCCCGACCCCATGGCGATGTCGGCCACGTGAAAGTCGAAGAACCGCTCCGACTTCTCACGGTCGTCGTAGTGCGCCGCCACCCGCGCCAAGTGATCGTCCAGCGCGGGGTCCAGCGCGTGCTCCAACAGGTGCTCGACCGCGAAATCCTTGGTGTAGTACGCGCCGCTCGCCTTGCGCGCCCCCGAGGCGTTGTGCAGGTACACGCGCCCTTCCTGCACCACCACCACGCCGCCCTTCCTGGCGGGCACGTACGCGCCGGTCTTCTTCTCCACCGTCAGGTCGTGCTCGGCCACCGCAAGGTCCTGTTCGAGCAACCCTTCGTAGATGGTGCCAAACTCGCGCACGCCGAGCGAACGGAAGTCGATGGGCCCCACCACGCCCTCGCCCGACTCGTCGAGCAGCAACGCCCGCAATGGCCGCGCAAACTCGGTGTCCGGAAGTTCCAGCGCGGCCAGCGCCTTCGCCGCCGGCGTCGCCTCCTCCGAGAACAGGCCGCCGTTGTAGGCCGGCACGCTCCACGCCGGGTTTCCCTTGTCGATGGCGCGCCACAACTGCGTCACCTCCGACCAGTAGTGACCGCCACTACCGTACTCGGCGTTCTGCTCGCGCTCCCGCTGCAGTCGCTGCGCCAACTGCTTGAGCGAATGCTGCCGGTACGATTCGCTGGAATGCAGCGGCAACAGCTCCTTGTCCTCGGCGTACGCCACAAACAGCAGCCGGAACAGCACCAGCAGCGCCATCTCGTACGTCTCGGCCAGCTTTTCCGTCGACGGATTCCGCAGGTGCCGCGCCTTAACGAGAGCCGCGGCAAACCCCGGCACCACTTCTTCGTAGACGCGGTCGCGCAACCGCTCGCCCAACCCCACGGCAAACTCTCGGCTCGCATTCAGGATGGAGACAAACGATCCCTCGGGGTGCAGGGCATCAGCCGAGGCCAGCAGGTGCAGGTAGCCCGCCTGTTCGTCGCGCAGGAGCGCGAGGTCGAGTTCCACGTACGTCTCGGTGCGACCGCGACGCCCCGTGCCAACGCCCGGCTTCACCGGGTACACGCGCAGGGTAGTCCCCGCCGAGACGATCACATAGTCCAGGTTGTACTCGTCGGCCTTGGCCAGCGCGAAAGACACCGGAGACAGGTGGTCGAAAAGCGTCGCCGCCGGTTCAATCTGATCAGGGCGTTCCAGGAAGACGGCCACCGCCACGCGGCGGTTGCCACCGGCGAGCAGCAGGGAAGCCGGCCCCGGAAGCTGGTCGATCCTGTAACCCAGTCGCTCCACGAGGGAGCGTCCGCGCAGCGACAGCAAGGGACGCGCCGCCACCGTCGCCTTCGCCCAGTCTGTTCGAGTGGGCACGCCATGCTCCAACTCGTGCATCGCGAACAGGCCGGCGTTGCGGAGTCCCGGCACGGCAGAAGCCAACTGGCCGAGCGTTGCCGCCAGCAGGCGGAGCGCCGAGTGGCGGTCCGGGGCGGACAACGCGGCACGGCATATGCGCTCCGCCTGCGATGCCTCGAGCTCGTCGAGCTCCGTCTGTTCCACACCCGTGTGCGTGCAGAGCGAAGCGCGTGCGTCGCCCCAGAGTGCAACGATGGCCACGGGCGCCACGCCGCCGCGATGGCGTTTGGACCAGAGCTCGCGCAGTTCCGGACGACCGGGCTTGCGTGTGCAGGCAAAGACCGCCACCTGCAGCGGACTGTCGCCCGCCCCCAGGAAGAGTTCCGAGGGTGTTATGCCCGCCGGCGCCCCATCATTGAGCGCACGCGGGTCAAGGTCGGCAAGAAACATCGAGGAGTGCGTCCGTTGGCGAGAAAGTGACGACCAACGTTAGCACTCCTCTCTCGGGGCGGTCAGACCAGCATGTGCACAGGCTTCGTTACGCCAGGGGCACGCACGCGTTGGCCACCGCCAAACTCACTTCGCCACCGCAATGCACTCAATCTCCACCTTCGCATTCAGCGCCAGCCCGTTGGCCCCGAGCGCCGAGCGCGCCGGAAAATTGGGCGCCGCGAAATAGGTGCGATACACCGCGTTCATCGCGTCCCACTCCTTCATGTCGGCCATGAACACCGTGCATTTCACCACACGGTCCATCGACGACCCCACCGCCGCCAGCGTCGCCTTGATGTTCTCCATCACCTGTTTCGTCTCGGCGGCAATCCCACCGCTCACCACAGTGCCCCCCGCCGACGCGTCGGTGCCGATCTGCCCCGCGAGGTAGATGAGATTGCCCACCCGCACCGCGGGCGAGAACGGCCGCGTCGGTGCGCCGAACGGATGCAGGAACACGACGTCGCCGGCGGTCGCCTGCCGGGAAACGCTGGCATGGCAGGCGCACAGCGCGCCGGCGGCGGTGAGCAGCACTACGCGGAGCTTGCGCATGATTCGTATCCGGGAGGGTTTCTCAAAGTGTGCGCCCGCGTCGCGCCGAGGCGCAACCTGCGCCGGTCATGGTTTCTTTGCCTTCGCCGGCCGCAGCGTCAACACGTGCTTCGTCTCCCGCTCCACGGCCGCGCGGCTGTAGACCAGCGGGAAGTACTTGTCGTCCCCCCACAACGCCAGCAGGTCGCCATAGTGCGGGCTCCCCGGTTGCCCGCTCTGGCCCGGCGTGCTCGTCGCCACCGACCGGTCCCAGTCGGCGACGTCGAGTATCTCGCGGTACGACGCACCGGCCGTCTGGCGATCGCCGGCCCCACCCGATGCGTTCACGGTGTTCGCGTCGCCGCCCCGCGACACGGCGCCCAGATCGAACGCCTTCGACACGGCGTGCGGAAAGCGCGCCGTGTGCAGCGTCCCCCAGCGCCAGCGCGTCGAATCGGCGCCGTAAGTTGCAAGCACCCTGCGCTCGGCATCGTCCAGCGCGGCCAGCAGCAGCGTGTCGCGCGCCTCCGTGGGCCGCGCGCCGAACGCCGAAACCGGCGCACTCAGCATGTCGATCAGCGCCGGCAGGCTCCAGCGCGACCCGATGGCGGCGCGCACCGACGCCGGAATCCGCGGCGCATACACGCGGTCGCCCAGCGCGTCGACCCACGCATGGAACCAGATCACCTGGATGGCGTCGCGTGACAAGCGGAAATCCCAGCGCGCCAGGCGCTGTACGGCTACCTTGCCGCTCGCCCCCTGGCGCCCTGCCGCCTCGACGAGCAGCGGCACCAGCTGCGCCGCCGGCATCGAGTAGGTGTCGTGCTGCAGCGCCTGCATGCGCTCGACCGTCAGGCCGCTTTCCCGCGCCAGCACGTCGCGCAGGCGATTGCCGCGAAAGGGCGCCGAGAACTCGTAGTTGAGTGCGTGCGTGTATCCCGGTGGCAGGATGTTGTCGTTGGCCGTGGCAATGAACCCGCTCGCCGGGTTGTACGCCATCGGCAGCGAATCGAACGGCAGATAGCCCGACCATTCGTAGCCGCCGGTGCCCGGCACGGGCAACGTCCCCGTCCAGCGCCTCAGCGGCATGAGTCCGGCGGCAATCCACCCGATGTTTCCGTCGACGTCGGCGTAGACGAGGTTTTCGGTGGGAAGCTTGAACCGCGCCGCCGCCTGCTTGAACGTCTGCCAGTCGCGCGCCCGGTCGAGCGACAGCGAACCGGCGTAGCCGGCGGTCCCCGGCTCGGTCCCGACAAACCGGAGGGCGAACGCGCGATGGCGCACGGTATCCTCGCCGACGAGCGGGCCGTGCTCCGAGAACTCCGTCACCACGACGCGCGGGGCGCCGCCCTTCACGCGAATCGTGTCGATGGTCCGGCGCAGCGGTTTCCATGTGCCGCGGTTCAGGTAGCAGCGTCCGCGCCTCGACGGACATTTCCCGACGGTCTCGACATAGAGGTCCTGTTGGTCCATGCCGACGATCGTGATGCCGAACGCCACGCGATCGTTGTGGCCGATGGCCACGCCGGGCACCCCCGGCTCGCCCGAGCCGATGACGTTCCACCCTGGCGCCACGAGGTGCGTCAGGTAGCGCAGCGACGGGCTCTGAATGGCCCGGTGCGGATCGTTGGCCAGAATGGGCTTTCCCGTCGCGGTCTTCGCGCCGCTCACCACCCAGTTGTTCGAACCCTGGATGGCCGTGTAGGTCACCGGACCGGTCACGTCGAGCAGCGCGGCAATGGACTTCTCATCGATGCCGCTGTAATCGAAGCCGGGAATGGGGTCGAGGTCGTGCGCGGGGTCCAGCGGCCAGATGCGCTGCGTCAGCTCCTTGCCCAACAGAGCCACGCGCCGGGCGCGCGTCACCTCGGCGCTGGCGTTGCGCGTCATCGAAAACGCGGCCAGCCGCTGCAGGGGCACGTCGGCCGTCCATGGCGTCGGCTCGAAACCCAGCAGCGAGAACTCGATGGGGAGCGCGTGGCGCTTCGCCCCGTTGGCAATCGCCGCGTTGATCCCCTGCACGAACGCCTGCATGATGGCGCGTCCGTCGGGGGCGTAGCTGCGGTACTCGGCCGCCCAGTCGCCGCGGTACCGCAGGGCGCGCGCCATGCGGTCGCGTTCCACGTACGACGGACCCAGCACCTCGGCCAGGCGCCCTTCGCCAGTGCGACGCCACATCTCCATCTGCCACAGCCGGTCCTGCGCCGCCACAAATCCCTGCGCGACGAACAGATCGTGCTGCGTCCGCGCGTAGATGTGCGGCACCCCCCACGTGTCGCGGCGCACCTCCACGGCGCTGTCGAGCCCGGCAATCGCCACCGTGCCGTCGAGCTGCGCCAGCCGCGTGCGCGCCGAGTCGAGGAGCGCCGAGGGTGCCTGCGCCGCCAGCGGGACGGCGACAAGCAGGAGGGAGAGCATGCGCTTCATGAGCACCTCATCAGTGGAAGAAACGCCCGCACCGCCCCCTACCCTCTGCCGTCTACCGTCTACCGTCCACCGTCTACTGTCTACCGTCTACCGAATCACGTGCCCAATCCGCCCCCACCGAATGTCCGTCACCCACGACACCGCCCGGTCGCTCTCCTCCTGCGGAACGTAGGTGTAATAGATGAAGAGCGGGCGGCCACGGACGTTCTCGCGCGGCACGAAACCCCAGTAGCGCGAATCCTTGGAGTTGTAGCGGTTGTCGCCCATCATGAAGTAGTGGCTGGCCGGCACGACGAAGGGTCCCCAGTCGTCGTGCGTCGGCTGGGCGGGCGCCGGGCCGAACCGTGACTGGGCGAGCCCCACCTTCTTTTGCCAGTCGAAGAGCGGGTGAATCTCGTTGGGATCGCCCTTGGGGTTCTCCTCCGCGCCATACCCCTGCCGCTGCGGCATGCCGTTGATGTGCAGCAGCCCCGCGCGCATGAAGATGGTGTCGCCCGGCATCCCCACCAGCCGCTTGACGAGCGTCGGCGTGGGGTCCTCCCCGCGCTCCGCTTCGTCGGCCTGATAGGGCGACACGAAGACCATCACGTCGCCGCGCCGGGGCTCGGAGTACCCCGGCAGGTTCGTCGAGGTGAACGGAACGTGCGGACCGTAGACGAGCTTGTTGACGAACAGCCAGTCGCCGATGAGCAGCGTCGGGATCATCGACCCCGACGGAATGCGGTACGCCTCGATGAAGAAGGCGCGGATGAACAGGAAGATCGCGAGCGTGCCGGCGATCGACTTGAAGTTCTCCCAGGCGCGGCGCGCCACCGGGGGACGGGCGCCGCCACGGGCGGCGCCACGGGCGGCGGCAACGGCACTCTTGGGCTGATCGGCTTTCTTCTTGGCCACGGTCGCGGTGCTGGGGGAGACAGGGGTCCGGGAAATCTAGCAAAGAAGGGCGCCCTTGCGGGCGCCCTTCCTCGTCCGGCACGCGTGGCTTACTTGGCGTGCTTGAAGATGTACTTCGTCATCTCGAACATCGTGACGAAGGCCTTGCCGCCGAACAACGCCTTGAGCTTGTCGTCGGCGTTGATCTGGCGGCGGTTCTTCTTGTCCTGGAGGTTGTTCTTCTTGATGTACACCCAGGTCTTCTTCATGATCTCGGTGCGCGGCTGCGGCTTCTCGCCGACGACCGCAGCGAGGATCGCATCCGGCTGAACCGGCTTCATGAACGCCGCATTCGGCTTGCGAGCGGACTTCTTCTTCGCCGGCTTCTTCGCGACCTTCTTCGCGGCCTTCTTTGCCGGCTTCTTCGCAGCCTTCTTCTTCGCAGCCATTCGAGTATCTCCTGGAAAGGATGTTCGCGGTCGGCGCTCTCCCGGTAGAACACGCGCCCCGACGCCTCGAAAGTAAATTGTTTCCCTCTGAGCGCAATAGCGTTTCCCTCTGAAAATGGTCGGATCTTCGTCCCCCGGCCCGTCCGGCCCCAGAGCGGGAACCGCCCGCCGGCGCCGAACCGAGGCGAAAATGGCGCACCACCGCGGAAGAAATCCGGTCGCGCTCGAGCTGTTTTTCAGAGGGAAAACGCGATTTCAGGACGCGCCGGCACTCGTCCACGCCCGCAGCAGGGTCATCATCCGCAGGTCGGCCGAATCGGCGCCGGCGTCGTCCTCCTCGGGTTCGCCGTAGTCGTGCGGCGTTTCGAGGATGCAGGGCACCGCGGCCGCGCGCGGGTCGGCCAGCAACCACTGGAACGGCCGCGCGCCAATCGCCCCTTCCCCCAGCAGGGCGTGGCGATCCTTGTTCGAACCGAGCGGGTGCTGACTGTCGTTGAGGTGGAAGAACGCGGGCGGTTCGCCGATCACCTGCACGAACCGATCGAGCACGCCGCGCAGGGCCGCTTCGCTCGAGGCGATGTCGTGCCCGGCGGCAAACAGATGGCAGGTGTCGAGTCCGTACCCGGTGCGATGCCGCAACGCCGCCGGCACCTGCGCGAGCATCAGCGCAATCTCCTCCGGCGTCCGCCCCATCGTCTTCCCGGCCCCTGCCGTGTTCTCCACGAGCACCCGCGCCGTGCCCGGCACCTCCTCGATCGCATGGCGAATCGTCTCACCCACTCGAATCGCCGCGGCCCCCGGATCCCCTGTGCCCGCCGAGCCGGGATGGAAGCAGCACCCCAGCGCACCGATGGCCTGCGTGCGCTCCAGCTCCCTGGTGAGGCCGGCGCGGGCGCGCAGCGCCTTCTCTTCCTCGGGCGAGGCGGTGTTGAGCACATACGCCGCATGCACCAGCACATCGCCGGGGGCAATGCCCCCGTCGGCCAGCGCGGCGCGGAACAGAGCCGCCTTCTCGGCCTTCATGCCGGCCTTGTCGTTGTAATAGGTGGGCGGCGCGGTGAAGACCTGCAGCGTGGTCATGCCCGCCGATGCCGCGCGCCGAACCGCCATGGCGAGGCCGCCCGCGTCGCTCGGGTGCGACCCGAGCAGCCGCCTCACCGCGGCCCGCCCTGCGCCGTCGGGCCGCCGTCGCCCCGCAGGTCGATCATGCGCTGTTCGCCCATGTATTCCACCGACATCGCGCGACGCTCCTTCTCGACCTTCCGCAGCTGCTTCACGACCTCGGCGATCCGGCGGGCCTGCTCATCGATCACCGCGATCGAATCCCTCACTTCCCCGTCGTTGAGCACGCCGCTCAGGATGAGCCCGGTGTTGGTGAGCAGCGCGGCCAGCGGATTGTTGATCTCGTGCTGCAGCGTGAGCGTCGTCTCGCCGATCCCCGCCAGGTAGCGCGCGCGGCGCAGCTCCTCTTCGGCCGCCTTCCGCGCCAGCGACACCTCGATGCGACGCTCGGCGATGCGCAGCCGCGCCTGCAGGTTGTCGGGAGTCACCGGCTTCGACAGGTAGTCGTCGGCGCCGGCATCCAGCACGGTGGTCAGGTCATCGGCGCCATCGCGGGCCGTGACGACCAGCACAAAGGTCGTGTCGCCCTGCGGGTGTTCGCGGATCCGCCGGCAGACCTCGAGGCCGTCGAGCCCGGGCATCTGCCAGTCGAGAATGACCATTGGCGGCGTCTGACGTTCGAAGGTCGACCACGCTTCGCTGCCATCGCTCGCCACAATCGGATCATGCCCGCCCGCTCGCAGCACCTCTTCGTGCAGCAATCGCATGAAGGCATCGTCATCTGCCAGGAGAACGCGCACAGGACCGCTTTGGGAAGGTTAGCCGGAATCTGTGCGCCCGCGCCTCGCGACGCGAGGGGGCAGTGCGACGCGAGAAAACCGTCTCATTGCCCCCGATGCGTGCAACGGACGGTCCAGCCCCGAGCCGGTTATCTTTGCAGCAGTCCCTGTCTTCCCAACTGTTCGAGGCCTGTCCCTTATGCCTATCGCCGCCGCTCCCGTGAACGGCATCCGCCGCGCTCCCGCCCCGATCAACGAGCCGGTCAAGTCCTACGCCCCGGGTTCGCCCGAGAAGGCTGAACTCAAGCGCCGTCTCGCCGCCATGTCGGGTGAGTGCGCCGACATTCCCGCCGTGATCGGAGGAAAGGAAATGCGCAGCGGCGACCTGGTGGACGTGCGCTCTCCCCACGACCACCAGCATCTCCTCGGCCGCTTCCACCGCGCCCGCCCCGAGGACGTGCACGCCGCCATCAAGGCCGCCGCCGAGGCGCAGAAGGAATGGGGCTCGTGGCGCTGGGAGGACCGCGCCGCCGTCATGCTTCGTGCCGCCGAACTGCTCGCCACGACGTGGCGCAGCACGCTGAACGCGGCCACGATGCTCGGCCAGTCCAAGACGGTCTTCCAGTCCGAAATCGATGCCGCCTGCGAAATGACCGACTTCCTGCGCTTCAACGTGCACTTCGCGCAGGAACTCTACACCGAGCAGCCCGTGTCGTCGCCCGGCCTGTGGAACCAGACCGACTATCGACACCTCGAAGGCTTCGTCTACGCCGTGACGCCGTTCAATTTCACGGCCATCGGCGGCAACCTGCCCTCGTCGCCGGCGCTGATGGGCAACACCGTGCTCTGGAAACCCGCCAGCTCCGCCATGCTCTCGGCGTGGTACATGTACCAGCTGTTCGTCGAAGCCGGACTGCCTCCCGGCGTGATCAACTTCGTGCCCGGCGAGGCGTCGGCCGTCTCGAGCGTCGCGCTCGCCCATCCCGACCTCGCCGGCGTGCACTTCACCGGCTCCACCGGCGTCTTCAATTCGATGTGGGAGACGATCGGCAAGAACATGAACCGCTATCGCTCCTACCCGCGCATCGTCGGCGAGACGGGCGGCAAGGACTTCCTCGTCGCGCACCCGAGCGCCGACGCCAAGGCGGTGGCCGTGGCCATCGTGCGCGGCGGCTACGAATACCAGGGACAGAAGTGTTCGGCGCTCAGCCGCGCCTACCTTCCGAAGTCGCTCTGGAAGGACGTGCGGCAATACGCACTGGAGATGATCGCCGACATCAGGATGGGCGACGTCGCCGACTTCCGGAACTTCATGGGCGCCGTGATCGACAAGAAGGCATTCACGGGCATCAGCGCGTACCTCGACGACGCCAACAGGAACGCCAAGGTGCTTGCCGGCGGCAGGGCGCACGGCGAGAAAGGGTGGTTCATCGAGCCGACGCTGGTGCAGACCGACGATCCGTCGTACCGCCTCCTCTGCGAAGAGATCTTCGGCCCTGTGGTGACCTGCCACGTCTACGACGACGCCAAGTGGGCCGAGACCCTGGAACTGGTCGACCGGACTTCGCCGTACGCCCTCACGGGGGCGGTCTTTGCCCGTGAACGCCGCGCGATCCTCGAGGCACACACGGCACTGCGCCACGCCGCGGGGAACTTCTACGTCAACGACAAGCCGACCGGCGCCGTTGTGGGACAGCAGCCGTTCGGTGGCGCCCGCGGCAGCGGCACCAACGACAAAGCCGGTTCCAGGATGAATCTCATGCGCTGGGTCAGCGCCCGGACCATCAAGGAGACCTTCGTGCCTCCCACCGACTACCGGTATCCGTTCATGGCCGAGGAATAGGCGACGTTGTCCACGATCCGCTTCATCACGACCGACGTCTTCACCGGCGTCCGGTTTGGCGGCAATCAACTCGCCGTCATTCCCGACGCCACCGGGATTCCCGAGGAACTTCTCCTCCCGATTGCCCGCGAGTTCGCCTTCTCGGAGACGACGTTTGTCTACCCGCCGACGGAAACGGGGCACACGCGCCGCGTGCGCATCTTCACCCCCGGCGGCGAGGTCCCGTTTGCCGGGCATCCCACCATCGGCACCGCCGTGGTGCTCGCCGCCACGGGCGACATCCCGCTGACGGACGGCGAGACGCGGATCGTCCTCGGCGAGAACGTCGGCCCCGTGCCGGTGGTGATTCGCGACGTGCATGCCGGCGGCGGCTGGGCACAGCTGTCGGCCGCCAAGATGCCCGAGATCGGCCCGCCCGTGCCGTCGCGCGGCGTGCTGGCGCGCATCATCGGACTCAACCCCGACGACGTCGTGTCGACGGCGGAGCGCCCGCAGGCCGTGTCGTGCGGCTTGCCGTTTCTCATCGTCCCCCTCGCGAGCGTCGCTGCCGTGAGCCGTTCGCGCGTGAACGTGGAACGCTGGGAAGAAACGCTCGTCAATGCCTGGGCGTCGATGATCTGGGTCTACGCCGCCGACCCCGACGGCGGCGAGCGCCACTACCGCGCGCGCATGTACGCGCCCGGTATCAGCGTGCCCGAAGATCCGGCCACCGGCTCCGCCGCCGTCACCTTCGCCGGCTATCTCGCGGCGCGCGCGCCCACGCGCGACGGCACGCTCGCCTGGACCATCGACCAGGGCGTCGAAATGGGGCGGCCCAGCCGCCTTGAAATCGAGGCCGACAAGGTGGACGGCGCCGTCACCGCGCTCCGGGTGGGCGGCTCCGCCATGCTCGTCTCCGAGGGGACGATGCGGATCTAGCGCTTGATGTCCTGTGGTGTGCCGTTCGCCGTTCCCGCATCTCCTACGGCTCGCGCGACAGCCGCTCGCCCGCCACATCGAAGGCACGCATCCCGGGTTGCCACGCCACCGCCTGGTCGCGGCCGTTGCGCTTGGCCACGTACAGCGCCTCGTCGGCGCGCGCGGTCAGCGCGCGCACGACGTCGGCCGACGCCGCGTCGTCCGACGCCACGCCAATGCTCACCGTGATCGACATCCGGCCGCGCAGACTGGTGAACGGCTGGCTCCGGAAGGCGTGCAGGATGCGGTCGGCGAGATGCATCGCCCCCGCCTCGTCGGTGTCGGGCGCCAGGATGCAGAATTCTTCGCCACCCGTGCGCGCCACCACGTCCCCGGCCCGCGCCGTCTCGCGCACCAGCGCGCCGATCTCCCGGATCGCCTCGTCGCCCGTCAAGTGGCCGAAGTCGTCGTTGACCGACTTGAAATGGTCGACATCGAGGGCCAGCATGGCGAGGTGCCACTTGGCGCGGATGCTCCGCGACAGTTCGCGACTGGCCATCTGCTGGAAGCCGCGGCGGTTGAAGCATCCGCTCAGCGGGTCGGTGAGCACGATCGTCTCGAGATGGCCGCGCAGGTCGTTGTACGAATGCCCGATCTGAGTGATGTAGTCGGGGAACCGGTCGCGTCCCTCCTCGTACGGTTGGTCGAAGTGCCCCTCGCGCGCCCGATCGAACAGGTGCATGAGGCGCTTCATCCGCACGCCCTGGTGACCCAGCATCCAGGCGTACGTTACCGTCCCCACGAAGAACAGCACAAAGGTCCAGAACTGCTCGTTCGGCGAGCCGATCATGCCCGCCAGACGGGCGAAGGTCACCAGGGCTGCATAGCAGATGGCCACGCTGCCGATCTGCACCAGCGTCGTGCGCCACCCGAAGTAGAGCTGCGTGAACTGCACCAGGAACATCGAGAGAATCAGCGTGCGGTCGTACAGGTCGGGCGGCGTGAGGAGCAGCGCGCAGAGATGGATGACCAGCACGTCGAGGGCGACTTGGGCGCGCACCAGCGTCCGCGATGCCATCCGGCGGCGGCGCAGCCGCCGCCGGGTGACGGCGACCAGCAGCACATACAGCGCCACGACCACCGCGACGGACTGGCCGGCGGCACGCACGCCAATCCACCGCGCCCCAAGCGACTCCGTCGAGACGACGCCGACCGCACGCAGGACCAGCGCGCCGCCGGCTATCGCCCCCGCGAGTCCCATCCGGAACCCACCCTGCCAGACCAGTACTTTGGCGCGCGCAGCCGCGTCGCCGGCGGCGTGAGTGGGATCAGACACGAATGGACGTCTCGGTTGGCGGTTGGCTGGCAGTGGGCTCAGATGATTTGACGTCAGCTGAGCCCATTGCGCAACCAATCAGCCGGAACGCGTGGCGAAACGCGTGCCGGGACGCGTCGCTAGAAGCGCGCCTCGACGCTCAGGTCGATCCGCACGGCCTTCTGCGGGTAAAGCCCCCGCGCCACGTCGAACCGGATCATCCCGTCCAGCACCGACGCGCCCACACCGACGCCGCTCATCGGCCGCCCCGGCGACGAAAAGTTCGTGCGGGCGCCCGCCCAGCCGACATCGCCAAAGACCACCGGCTTCACGACCTTGCGCGTGAAGGCCAACTCGCCGCGCCCCATCCAGAACGCGTCACCACGCATCGTCCCCGGACGGATGCCGCGTACCGTCTCGAGCCCGCCGAGCAGGAACGCGCGCTGCACCGGCGCCGTTCCCGTAGTGCCGCCCGCCGAGCCCGTGACGGCAAACTCGCCCCCGAACGGCAAGCCGTGCGATACGGTCAGGTCAATCAATCCGCGCCCGTAGTCGAAGTCGCCGGCGGCGCCCTCGACGCGGAGATCGGCATTCACACGCAGGCGCCGTGGATCCAGCCCCCAGCCGCGGCGCACGCGCACCGCCGCCCCCGCTTCAAACGCCTTGTCGGCCTCGATGTTCGGCTGTACGCGATCGTCCTGCGCACCTCGGAACAACGAGAACCGCGTCTTCAGGGGCGCGTTCCACTGCTGCTCGGCGAACAGCCGCCACTCGGTGCGTCCCAGCCGTGGCGCCACGCCCGACAACTCGCCACCCCATGCGCGGTAGTAGAACCCCTCGTCGCCGGCATAGAGCAGCGACTTCAACCCGGCGCCAAACGAGAGCGGAGAACCAAAATCGTTGGCCACCGCCAGGCGCCGGAAGAGCGTGCTACGCACCGTCGAGCGTCCGTTGGTCCGCTCCAGCGACAGGTCGCCGTTGAGCTGACGGTCAGCCCACGAGCCGCGCGCGCCGGCCAGCACGGTGTAGCCGCGACCGAGCATCATCGACGACGCCACCCCGGTGCTGAAGCCTTCTACGCGGTTGTAACGCGTCTGCGACAGCCCCCACTCGGTCACCGGTTTCTGCGGCATCCACGCCGCCTGCAGGCCGAAGTTGAGCGCCTTCTTCAACTCCTCGATGTCGCCCGTACCGAACACCGACTCTCCAGAGCCCATCAGCGACCCCGTGAACTCGGACGATGACGCCAGCTTGGTGGAATCGCACGGCAGCTGCACGGCCATCGTGAGCGTGCCATTGTACCGGGTCTGCATCTGCGTGTAGGTGCCGCCGGCGGCGCATTCCTCCGCGCGCTGCGCCTTGACCACCTCGGCGCGCTGCTTGCGGAATGCCTTGAGCACGGAGTCGCGTGTCACGGAATCGATGCCGGCCTTGCGCAGCGAGTCCCGCACCGCGGCATACCGCACAGGCGCGCGAGGGAACCTCGGCAGCGAGTCGAGCCCGTTCACCGACGCATACCGGAACCGCTGCTCGAACTGCACCGGCACGCGCATCAAGCTCACCTGCGCCCCTGCCTCGAGCACCTGCAGCTTGGGCATCCAGAACCGTCCGTTGTACAGCCCGTACTCGATGCTGATCGCGTCGACGCTCACCTTGAGCGGCGAGATCATCGGCTTCACCCAGAACGGAACCTCCTTCATGTCCTTCTTCGTCTCGTCCATCGCCCAGATGTCGATCGGCACGCTCAACCGGTAGACCGCCCGCACGAGGTGCGCCGTCGATTGATCGAACCAGAATGAACCGACGGCCAGGTTCCATTTGGGGGCGCGCGCTTCGACCCGGATCTCGCGCAAGGTGATGCGGCTCTGGTCGGGCAGCGTCATGATCACCGAATCGCCGGTGCTGTAGGTGTAGTACGCTTCCGATCCTTCGGCGATGGGGTGCACCAGCTCGCGCTCGTTCACCTCGGTCTGCGCCAGCCCGCTGCCGATCCAGAGATCCTCACGGCCGGGGTAGTACGGAATGGGCGGATTGCTGGCCATGTCGACGTTTTCGTTCCCCGCGTTGTCCATCGACATCCCGGTGCGCGACCCCTTCACCTCCACCCAAGCGCCGCGCGCGCGGTGCCAGAGCACGTGGCTCACGTCCTCGTGTCGCATCAGCACGCGCTCGCGGCCGAAGGCGCGCAGGCCCATGCCCACCGAGAATCGCTGGTACGTGCGGGCGTCGTAACTGATCAGCAGCGAGTCCTGCGTGAGCCGCGCCTTGCGCGCCCGCAGCAGCAGGTCGCGCGCCGTAGCATCGCGAAACGCCGTGCGGCGCAGCTCGTCGGTCACCGGAATCCGCTTGGGGCCCGCGCGCTCCTCATCATCGAAACTGCTCCCAATCTTGATGCCGAAACTGGCCTCGCGCTGGACCTTCCGGGTCGTGTCGCCCTTGGCGCGTGCCTGCGTGCTGTCCGCGGGCCGACGCTGCACGCGGGCCTCGACTCGTACCTGCAGGGCGGCGGCGAGCATGAACGGCAGGATAGGCAGCAGCATGCGAAAGCTCCCGGGGCTGGGCCGGTGTGGCGTGGCTCCCTCTGGTACGCGTGGCGTGGTCGGCCGGTTTCGGGGCAGCCGGCGGCCATCCGCCCTTTCGCTCCCGCCCTCGTTACCGCCTCTGGCTACTCCCGGGGGGCCGAGGCTGCGCCTCCCGCTGCATCGCCCGCGCACCGGCCATCGAATCGCGCTGCACCCGCACCCGCGTCGCATTGGCTCGCGCGTGACTGCGCCGGTCGGCAACGTTGTCGCGATCGATGCTTGCGGCATCGCGAATCAGCAGCAGGCCTGCCACCGCCGGAACGAGCAGCACGGCCACCCCACCCGGAAAGCGTGGCGGCTGCGACGGATCGCCGCCCATGCGGCGGATGACGTCGGGAAAGCGCTGCTGTAGCCAGACGGTCAGGATGATGATCGTCACGCCCAGCAACGCAAGCACCAGCGGGAATGCCGTGGTCAGCTTGAACACGTCGGAGGCCAGCCAACCCAGAAAGCCCAGCACGCCCAACAGCCCGACCATGAGCAACGCCCGTCGGCGGAGATACACGGACGCCGTGATCAGCAGGAGCGCCACCGGGCCGAGCCACGGTCGCAACGAGCGGTCGAACTGGAACAGCAGGACGCACCCGAAGAACGTGGTGAGCGCCACTGGCAGCCAGAGCCAGAAGGCATAGTCCTCCTCGCGGCGCTTGCGATCGGCCACGTACGCCACCGCGGCCAGCAGGCTCGCGATGATGACCCAGCGCCATCCCATCACCGCGCCGTCATACCCCGGGCCAGGCGCCCATTCGCGCAGCAGCCGTTCGGGCAGCGTCACGCAAACCACCGCGATGGGAATCATGAAGGGCGAAAACGCCATCGTGCGCAACGCAAACAACGCCGCCAGCACCGCCGCCAGCTCGATGGCCAGCGGTTCACCCTGACAGGCCATGAACGGATGCTCCGGCATGGCACAGGCCAGCTCGAGGTGCGGCGTCCACAGCCCGCTCCACCGCAGCAGCGCGCGCATGGCCAACGGTGCCATGCCGACCGCCAGCAGCATGGCCACGCCGCGCGCCGTCGCAAACCCCTCACGGTGCAGCACCTGCGCCACGATGAGGAAAACGGCCGCATACGCAACCGATAGCCCGAAGATTCCCGCGTCGCCCAACACCCTCCACCGATCGATCATGAACCACGCAAAGGCGAACAGCACCACCAGCGCGCCCAGACCGTATGCGATCATGATGCCATTGAAGTCGCGCGGGGCCTCCCGCGGAACCTCGGCGGACGCGGGGGCGGCCCCACTCAGCGCCGCCAGTGCGTCCCGCTGTGCGGGCGAGATGATCGCGCGTTCCACGCCGAGGTCGAGCAGCTCATGCACATTCATGGTCGCTCCGCGAGAATGGTCATTGTCGGTGTCACATGATATTGTCGCATTCGGATGCGTTCGGTCAGATTCCAATCGTATGCCGTTCCGCCCGTCCGCTCCCTGACGATATTGCCCCATGGACCTTTCCCCCGACGAATTCGCCCGCCACGCGCACCGGCTTGCCGACTGGATCGCCACCTACCTGCGCGACGTCGGCGAGTACGACGTGCTCCCCAGCGTGAAGCCCGGAGCCATTCGCGCGCAGTTACCCAAGGCGCCGCCGGCCGCCGCGGAATCGCTCGACGACATCCTCGCCGATCTCGATCGCATCGTCCTCCCCGGCGCCACGCACTGGAACCACCCGGGGTTCCTCGCCTACTTCGCCAACACGGCCTCCGTGCCAGGCATCCTCGGCGAGATGGTCACCGCCGCGCTCAACCTCAACGGCATGCTCTGGCGCACGTCGCCGGTGGCCACCGAACTCGAGCAGGTGGTCACCGACTGGCTGCGCCAGTTGTTCGGCCTGGGCGACGGATGGTTCGGCATGATTACCGATTCGGCATCCAGTTCCACGCTGCATGCACTGGCCGCGGCGCGCGAGCGCGATCCCGCGCTCGGCATTCGCCAGCGCGGCATGGCCGGGCGCGCCGACCTGCCGCGGCTGCGCGTCTACTGCAGCGAGCATGCGCACTCCTCGGTCGATCGCGCGGCCATGACGCTCGGGCTCGGCCTCGAGAACGTCGTGCACGTGGCCTGCGACGGCGACTTCCGCCTGCGCCCCGACATGCTGGCCCGCGCCATCGCGGCCGACCGCGTACATGGGTTCCGTCCCATTGCAGCCATCGCCACGGCCGGCACCACCAGCATGACCAGCATCGACCCCATCGCCGACATCGCCGTCATCTGCCGGCGCGAGAGCTTATGGCTGCACGTCGACGGCGCATACGGCGGCTCGGCCATGGCCGCGCCCGAACTGCGATCGCTCTTCGCCGGCATCGAGCGCGCCGATTCCCTGGTCGTCAACCCCCACAAGTGGCTGTTCACGCCCATGGACTGCTCGGTGCTATTCACCCGGCAACCCAAGGTGCTACGCCGCACCTTCTCGCTGGTGCCCGAGTATCTCACCTCGAACGAAGGCGAGGAAGCGCTCAACTATATGGATTACGGCGTGCAACTCGGCCGCCGGTTCCGCGCGCTCAAGCTCTGGATGGTGATCCGCGCCTTCGGCGCCGACGGCATCGCCGAGCGCATTCGGCATCACTGCCGGCTGGCGCAGACGTTCGCGGGCTGGGTGCGCGCCGCAGGCGATGGATGGAGCGTGTGCGCGCCGGTGCCATTGTCCACCGTCTGCTTTCGGCACGTGCCCACCGGCGAGACAGACGAAAAGGAGATTGCCAGCCACAACGCCACCATCATGGCGCGCGTGAACGAGAGCGGCGAAGTCTTCATGTCGCACACCAGGCTCGGCGAGCAGTACGTGCTGCGCGTGGCTATCGGCAACCTGCGCACGTCCGAGACCTCGCTGGCCCGGGCGTGGGAACTGTTGCGCGCTGCCGCTGGGAGATGAAAGGAAGGCAGTCGACGCCTGCGGCGAGGGTGGCGACGGCCGTCGGCGCCGACCCATACGTGGCCGGCGAGAACGCCAGCGTCAGCGCCGTCGGCAGACCGTCCGTCCCCTCACCCGCGCATGATCAGAACGCCACCTGGCAGCCGAGGGCTGATGCTATCGGGGGCCACGTCATGCTCACGGTGCTGCCCGTGACGGCGAGGGACGTCCCTGCCGGGGTCGGACGCTTCCCCTTCGTGGTGTTGGATGCCGCGCTGTTGTTCGCGGTGGCGACGGCGAGGTGCGACGTGACGGAAGACGAGGCGGCGCGTGATGGGGGGGGCCGTGACGTTGGGCGTCGCGCCGGCGGCAAGCAGGAGAACGGAAAGGATCACGGCGAGATGGCGCATGGAATCCTCGGGAGAGAAAACGTGGGCACTCAGTTCGGCTGCTGGGCTGTCTCGGGGAGACCTCCTGGGTTTGCGTTCCGACCTCGCGCCGGGTCGCCTCTTCGGAGGTGCCACTCGTCGCCCTCAAGGAGGGTCCAAGCGGCCTCTTTCCATATTTACAGGTGGTATCGAGCCAGATTCATGCCAGTGCTGGAAACAGGGGTTAAGATGTTCTATTACAACTGTTTACATAGACGCGACGAAACCCAATCGGCGCGCTTCGCTGGCATTTCACCACGAATAGTGATGAATTTCGCTATACCGTATATTTTGGCAACGCTTGCCGTCAGACATTCGTCCCGACTGTCACAAGATCAGACGCCCTCCCTAGGTAGTACCCCTGGGGTGCAACCAGAGCGTGCGCCGGCGGCGCCAAGCATTGACGCCCATCCCCTCGCAGCCCCAGCCTCCAGCATGCGTCGCTCCATCCTATCACTCGCCCTTGGCGTCGCCGCGACCATGCCGCTCCGCGCGCAATCGTACGACCCGCTCCGCATCGGCGCCGACAGCGTGCGCGTGATCGATCTCACCGTGCACGACACCGCGCGCGCCCGCGACATCCCGCTGCGCGTCTACCTACCCTCGGTCACCACGGCCGCCCCGGTGGTGCTCTACAGCCATGGACTCGGCGGCGCGACCACCACGAGCGCGTTCCTCGGACGCCATTGGGCCGCGCGCGGCTACGTCGCCGTCTTCATGCAACATGCGGGCAGCGACGATGGCGTATGGAAGGACGTCCCGGCCGCACAGCGCATGGCCGCCATGCGCAGCGCCGCGAACGTGCAGAACACCCTCGCGCGTTTCAAGGACGTCCCGGCCGTGCTCGACCAGCTCGCACGCTGGAACGACGACACGGCAAGTCCGCTGCGGCGGCGAATGGACCTCGCCCATGTAGGCATGTCGGGCCATTCGTTCGGCGCGGTCACCACGCAAGGGGTGAGCGGCCAGCGCTTCGCGCGGGCTCGCGTGGGAGTCACCGAGGCGCGCATCCGCGCCGCGTTGGTCATGAGCCCAAGCACGCCACGCGCCGGCGATGCGCGCGCGGCGTTTGGCGATGTGCGCATCCCCTGGATGCTCATGACGGGCACGGTGGACCTCTCGCCCATTGGCGACGCCGACCTTGCCTCACGACTCGGCGTCTTCCCCGCCCTTCCGCCAAGCGGCAAGTACGAACTGGTGCTCGATGGCGCCCAGCATTCCGTATTCACCGACCGCGCGCTCCCGGGCGATCGCGAGCAGCGCAATCCCAACCATCACCGCGTCATCCTCGCGCTCAGCACCGCGTTCTGGGACGCGTACCTGCGCGGCGATGCCGCCGCGCTCGCCTGGCTCGATGGCGACGGCGCAAGGTCGGTGCTGGAGCCGAAGGACCGCTGGCAGCGAAAGTAGAGCTTGCTCCTCACTCTCGTTGCCCGCGACGACGCTCTCGCCGTGGCTTAGAGTCCCGCTTCCATTCAACTGTTCCAGTCGGTTGCTCCTGCAGGCCTCCCGGATTTTCGGGCTAGTGAACGATGACCACTCCCGACATCCCGGCGTGAAGCGTGCATCGATAGGAGAATGTGCCCGTCGTGTTGAATGTCCGCGACACGGTCGCATTTGACATCACGGGAATGTTCTCGGGTGCGCCTGACGAGTCGAACGTGACGTCATGCGAGAGGCCTGCAAAGACCCAGTTCACCGTCCCGCCACGGGCGATGTCGACCGTCTCCGGGGAGAACGTTTCGCTGACCGTGGCATTCACGGTCGCGCTCGCCGGATACGCCGGTGCCGTCACCGTGAGTGCAACGCTGGCAGTGACCGCTCCGGACGCCGCGGAGATACTGGCCGTGCCCGCCGTCACACCGGTCACCTGGCCGCTGCTGCTCACCGTTGCCACTCCGGTGGCGCTCGACGTCCAGGTGATCGCCGCCGCGATCGCGTTGCCGTTCTGGTCCTTTGGCGCGGCGGCGAGTTGCAGCGTCGCGCCCGCGACCACCGACGTACCGCCGCTGATCGTGATCGTAGTCAGGACCGCCGCCGCCGCGGTTACCGTGATCGTCGCCAAACCGCTGACCGTGCCTGACGTGGCAGTGATGTTCGTCGTGCCCGCCGTCACACCGGTCACCAGTCCGCTGCCGCTGACCGTCGCCACCCCGGGGGCGCTCGACGACCATGTGATGGCCGCCGCAATGGCGTTGCCGTTCTGGTCCTTCGACGCGGCGGTGAGTTGCAGCGTCGCGCCCGCTACCACCGACGTACCGCCGCTGAGTGATATCGACGTCAGGACCGGCGCAGGTGCGGTCACCGTGACCGTGGCCGATCCGCTGACCGTGCCTGACGTGGCTGTGATGGTGGTGGTGCCCGCTGCTGCAGCGGTCACCAGTCCGCTGCCGCTGACCGTCGCCACCCCGGGGACGCTCGACGTCCATGTGATGGTCGCCGCGATCGCGTTGCCGCTCTGGTCCTTCGGCGCGGCGCTGAGCTGCAAGGTTCCGCCGGCGATGACTGCGCCCCCACCAGACACCGCAATCGACGCAAGCACCGGCGCCGGAGTCGGCGTGGTGGTTGGTGTCGGGGTTGGCGTCGGAGACATAGGCGTATTGTCACCGCCTCCGCCCGAGCACCCGAGGAGAACGGCGATCAGCACCGCAAGGCGGCGCGACTGGCGAAGAGTCGTCATGGAACGTGGTCCGGCGAAGGGGGACGCCACCAGATACCGCGGTATCGGTGTCGCTGGAACCTCGGTCAGCTACTCTTGTACCGTGCGGCGCGGCTGGGGTTCCGTCACCACGGGGCGGCTACCGGCACCGAATCCCTGTCGGCGGATCCTCCGCGCGCGCGACTCGTGAACCGCTACCCTGCCGTTCCTGCCTTGCGCGCCTCCCCGAGCTCGGCGATCGCGCTCGCTCGCATGGAGTCGTCAAACGCCCCTTCGCTGCGCGCGATCACCAGCGTCGCCACGCCGTTGCCGATGATGTTGGTGATCGCGCGCGCCTCGCTCATGAAGCGGTCGACGCCGAGCAGCAGGGCGATCCCCTCGATCGGGATCACGTTGATCGACGACAGCGTGCTCGCCAGCACGATGAATCCCGACCCGGTGACCCCCGCCGCCCCCTTGGACGTGATCATCAGGATCAGCAGGATCATCAGTTGCTGCGTCAGCGGCAGGTTCTTGCCATAGACCTGCGCCAGGAAGATGGTCGCCATCGTGAGGTAGATGCTCGTCCCGTCGAGGTTGAACGAATACCCCGTCGGCACCACGAGTCCCACCACCGGCCGCGCGCACCCGTACCGCTCGAGCTTCTGCATCAGCCGTGGCAGCGCCGCCTCGGACGAACTCGTGCCGAGTACGATCAGGATTTCCTCGCGGATGTACTTGAGGAAGGCCCACAGGCTGAACCCGTACCAGCGCGCAATCAGGTTGAGCACGATGAAGATGAACAGCGCCATCGTCGTGTACACGTCGAGCATCAGGCGACCCAGCGGGATGAGCGTCTTGAGCCCGAACGTCCCCACCGTGAACGCCATCGCGCCGAACGCCCCCAGCGGCGCCACCTTCATGATCATCTCGACGATGCGGAACATCACCTCGAGCAGCTTCTCGAGCACATCGGTGAGCGGCGACCCGTTCCCCTTCATCGTGACGATCGCCAGGCCGAACAGCACGGCGAAGAAGACGATCTGCAGGATCTCCCCCTGCGCGAACGCTTCGACGGGACTCGCCGGGACGACGTGCATGAGGAAGTCCACGAACCCCATCTGCTGCGCCTGGTGCGCGTACGCGCTCACGTCGCCCTTGGCCAGCAACGAGGCGTCGAGGCCCGCGCCGGGCCGGGTGACGTTCACCACCGTCAGCCCGATGGCGAGCGCAAAGGTGGTGACGACCTCGAAGTAGATGAACGCCTTGCCGCCCACTCGGCCGATTTTCTTGACGTCGGCGATGTTCGAGATGCCGAGCACGACCGTGAGAAAAATGATCGGCCCGATGACCATCTTCACGAGCTTCACGAACGTGTCGCCCAGCGGCTTCATCTGCCGGGCGAGCTCCGGATTGAGCACGCCGAGCGTGACGCCGACGGCCACGGCAAGGAGCACGCGCGCAGTGAGGTTGTTGGCGATGCGCTTGAGATTCATGACGGCACAAGATCGGGCGTGACGCGACCGCGCGGAAGACCGCCGCGGGGGACTTTCCAAAGACGGGAATTGCCCTACACTTTCTCAGGACGCCCCGCGACAGGAACCCTGCCCCATTGCGGGTAGCATTGAAACCAGTTCTGTTCGATCCGCACTGACCTCCACTTCCCCGTACTCGCCATCAATATGAAGACCCTCCTTCGCAGCACCCGCTTCGTCGCGGCGCTGGTTGTGGTGCTCCTGCTTCCGGCGCTGCTCGGCGCGCAGGCCAAGTCAGCGGCCAAGCCGGCGGCCAAACCGACCGCCACGGCCAAGGCGGCCGCGGCCACGCAGGTACAGACCGGCCCCGGCGGCTGGATCAAGGAATTCGGCACCATGTGGACGTTCGACGCCCCGCCGCTCGCCTACTGGAAGGGGCGCTACGGCTTCGAGCCCAGCAAGGAATGGCTGGAGCACGTGCAACTCTCGGCCGTGCGCATCCAAGGCTGCTCCGCGTCGTTCGTCAGTGACAACGGGCTCGTGATGACCAACCATCATTGCGCCCGGTCCTGCATCACCGCCGTCTCGCCAAAGGACACGAGCTATCAGGAAGCCGGGTTCGTGTCGGCCAAGGTCGAGGACGAGAAGAAGTGCCCGGGCGCGTACGCCGACCAGTTGATCAGCACGGAAGACGTGACGCTCAAGATCCGCTCGGCGGTCACGAGCACGAAGACGGCCGAGCAGGTGGCGCAGCGCGACAAGGCCATCGCCGATCTGCAGAACGCGTGCGGGTCTGCCGCCGGCCTCCGCTGCGAAGTGGTGACGTTCTACCAGGGCGGCAAGTACTCGCTCTACCGCTACAAGCGCTACAATGACGTCCGCCTGGTGATGGCGCCCGAGGAAGCCACGTCGTTCTTCGGCGGCGACCCCGACAACTTCACCTACCCGCGCTACGACCTCGACCTCACCCTGCTCCGCGTCTACGAGAACGACCAGCCCTTCCATCCGGCGCACTACCTCAGGTGGAACGCCAAGGGCGCCACGGATGGCGAACTGACGTTCGTCGTCGGCAACCCCGGGAGCACGGGCCGGCTGCTCACGATGGCGCAGATGGAATACCTGCGCGACGTGCAGTATCCGTTCACGCTCGCCAGCTACAGGGCGCAGATCACGCTCTACAAGGAACTCGTCTCGCAGAGCGAGGCCAACAAGCGCCTGTATGAAAACCAGGTGTTCGGGCTCGAGAACTCGCAGAAGGCCACGATCGGCTACAACGCCGGGCTCGTCGACAAGAACATCATGGCCCGGAAGGCGGCGTTCGAGAAGGATCTCCGCGCACGCATCATGGCCAAGCCCGACCTCGCCGCCAAGTACGGCAAGGCGTGGGACAACATCGCGGCGGCGCAGAAGGAACTGGGCAGCTTCGCCATCCCGGCGGCCTTCCACGGCTTCGGCGGTTCCAATCTGCTCAATCTGGCCGCCGGCCTCGTCCGCATTCCCGAGCAGGGCAAGCTGGCCGACTCGCTGCGGCTGCCGCAGTACCGCAGCACGATGATGGCGCGCATGCGGGCCCAGCAGACGCAGAACCCTCCGATCGACGTCGCGGTCGAGAAGCGGCTGCTCGCGCTGCAGCTCACTCGCGCCAAGGCCGCGCTCCCGGCCAACGATCCATTCCTCAAGCTCGCGCTCAATGGCAAGTCGCCCGACGCCGCGGCCGCGGCGCTCCTCGACCACACGACGCTCGCCAAGGCCGATGTGCGCAAGGCGCTCCTCGACGGCGGCACCGCCGCCGTGGACACGAGCACCGACCCGCTCATCGTCTTCGCCCGCGCGGTGAACCCGATGGCCACCAGGCATGGCCTGCGGGCCGCCAGGCTCAACACCACGATCAGCGCCAACGTCGAGCTGGTGGGCCAGGCCATCTACGCCGCGTATGGCGAGAGCCTGCCCCCCGACGCCACGTTCACGCTGCGCATCAGCGACGGCGTGATGGCCGGCTTCCCATACAACGGCACGATCGCCCCGTACAAGACCAGCCTCTACGGCCTGTACGCGCGCAGCGCCGAGTTCGACAACAAGGCGCCGTTCAAGCTGCCTCCCCGCTGGGAGGCGGCGCGCAGCACGGTCGACATGACCACGCCGATCAACTTCACGTGCACGGCCGACATCATCGGCGGCAACTCCGGCAGCCCGGTGATCAATGCCAGGGGCGAGGTGGTGGGCCTGATCTTCGACGGCAATATCGAGAGCCTGCCCAACCGCTTCATCTTCACCGACGACGTGGCGCGGTCGGTGGCGGTGCACACGGCGGGCATCACCGAGGCGCTCAAGAAGGTGTACGGCGCCTCGCGCCTGACGACGGAACTGCAGGCGGCGGCCGCGAAGAAGTAGGGCGTCGCCGAATGGCTGTTTAGTAGCAAACTGCTACTAACAAACCTCGCCCGCCGCTCGTTGCGGTGGGCGAGGTTTGTCGTTGGCCCCGACCACCTCTGGCGCGACGGACGGGCGTCGCGCGAAGCCGCGCCATCGGGAAGCGCTCGACAGCGGGCGAACCGCGACGCAACTTCCTCTCTCGTCCCCCCGACGGACCACTCCCCGGGAAGCCGTCCGCCGGCTCCCGTGTACCAACCGCTGATCGCCCAGAACCCTGACTGACGAGATTGCCGTGACGACTGCCATTCGATGGGTAGGCTTGCTGGCCTGTGCTTCCCTCGCGACTTCCGCCCACGCGCAAAAATCGGCGCCAAAACAGGGGCCGCCCGCCGGCCCGTGCACCACCATCGCCCCCTCCTGCACCGAGTGGGTCGCGTCGCCCGCCGGCCCGTCACGCCTGCTCGTCTACCGCTCGCACGCGCTCACCCGGCCGAACCCGGCGATCACCCGCGCCTTCATCCTGGTCCACGGGATGGGACGCGATGCCCACAACTACTTCCGGCACGCGCTTGCGGCGGCCTTTCTCGCCGGGCAGCTCGACAGCGCCATCATCATCTCCCCACGCTTCGCCTCGAACGACGGTCGCAGTTGTCGCGACTCCCTCGCCGCCGGCGAGGCCAACTGGGGCTGCGGTGGCGCCGGACGCTGGACGGCCGGCGGCGTGGCCGCGGACGGTTCGAAGCTGACCTCGTTCGATATCACCGACGACCTGTTGAAACTGCTCGCCCGCAAGGACGTCTTTCCGAACCTCTCGGCGATCTTCGTTGCCGGACACTCCGCCGGCGGACAGTTCGTGCAGCGCTACGCCATGGCCAATCAGGTGCACGATCAACTGGGCGTACCCGTCACGTACATCGTCGGCAACCCGTCATCGTACGCCTACCTCGATAGCCTGCGGCCGTCCGTGAGCGCCGTGCCGCGCACCGTGGCCGCGCTTCCGCCCGGGTACCAGGAGCCGCTCCCGGCGAACCCGCCGCTGCCCTTCATTCGCTACTCCGACGCCAACAGCTGCACGACCTATGACAAATGGCCGACCGGACTCAATGAACGGTCGGGCTACGCAGCTCGGCTCACCGACGACCAGTTGAAGAAGCAACTCGCCTCGCGCTCCGTCATCTACCTGCTGGGCGGCTACGACATCCTTCCCCTCTTCGGGTTCGATAGTTCGTGCCCTGCCATGGCGCAGGGCCAGACGCGCATGGCCCGAGGCTTGGCATTCCAGCGTTATGTCAACGAACTGTACGGCGCCAAGCACCAGGCGGTCCCTGTTCCGTCCTGTGGCCACAACGGGCGCTGCATGTTCACCTCCGAGGAGGCCCTTGCGATCATCTTCCGCAGGAAATAGGCGTCGCTCACTGGCCGCCGTTGCGGGCGGCACGCTGGCCCTCGTGTGCGCGTTCGGCGCCGCTGCGCCGTGCAAGCTCCTTGGGCAGTCGACCGCCGTGGTGCTCGCCGTCGCCGCCGACACGTCGGCACGCCAACTCATCACGCTGCGCGACGGTTCCAAGGTGCTCGGCCGCATCACCCTGTCGTGGGGCGACTCGGCGCGCGTCGAGTCGATGGCCGGTACGCTTGTCCTGCGTCGCGCCAGCGTGTCGTCGGTAAGGCTCGTCGCCGCCTCATCCATTCACGACGGCGTCTACTGGCCCGACGACCCCAATGCCACGCGCCTCTTCTTCGCCCCCACCGCGCGGATGCTGAAGAAGGGCGAAGGCTACGTCGCCAATCACTGGCTGTTCTTCGTGGACGGCTACGGCGGCATCACCGACCGGTTCACGCTGGGCGGGGCGATGTCGCTGATCCCCAGCGACAAGTTCTTCACGAACAACGCCTACTTCATCTCGCCCAAAGTGGGCGTCACGCAGGGCGAGCGGTTCAACACGGCCGTGGGCGCGTGGATCGGCGGCGCACCGTTTTCCGATGTGGCGGGCAGCGTCAACACGTTCGGCATCGCGTACGGCGTGGCCACGTGGGGCGGTCCCGAAGGGGCCTTCACCGTTGGCGGCGGCTACGGCTTTGCTGAAGGCAAGCTGGCGCGGAATCCGATGGTGATGGTCGGCGCCACGCATCGCATGTCGCGGCGACTCTCGTTCGTCACCGAGAACTGGATCTTCCCGAATGTGCAGGAGCATCCGCTCATCTCGGCCGGGTTCCGCACCATCGGCGACAACGTGTCGTGGGACTTCGGTGCCATCACGGTGATCGGCACAGGGGGCGGCACGGTGCTCGTCCCGTGGTTCGGCGCAGCCTGGAAGTTCTGATGTTGTGGTCCTCACGCGGCGCCGTCGCCATGCGCCCTGCTACATCCATCGGCGGCACCGTCAAGGCGCAGGCCGTCACGCTGGGCGCCCCCCTTGGCATCTCGTGGGCCGCGCTCGGCGCCAACACCTTGCTCGGCGGCGCCCTCAACAACTACGGCATCGTGCCGCGCACCGAGGTCGGTCTGCGCGGCATTCTCTTCGCCCCATTTCTGCACGGCAGCGTCGCGCACCTCGTGGCCAACAGCATCTCGCTGCTCGTGCTCGGCTGGCTGGTGCTTGCCGTGGCCGGGCGCCGCCGGTTCTACTGGGTGTCGGCGGCGGCCGCGCTCGGCGCGGGGGTGTTCGCGTGGACGCTTGGCGCGCCGGGCTCGGTGCACATCGGCGCGAGCGGCGTGATCTTCGGGTACCTCGGTTACCTGATGATCAGCGGCTGGTTCGCGCGGCGTGTGATGCCCGTGCTCGTGAGCCTCGGCGTCACCGCGTTATGGGGCGGCATGGTGCTGGGCGCGCTCCCCGGTCAGGTCGGCATCAGCTGGCAGGCGCACCTCGGCGGCTTTCTCGGCGGCGTCTGGGCCGCACGCCGGCTGCACGCGCCCGCCCGCTAGCGTTCAGCTCCGTCGCGAATCGACCCAACCGGCAAGCAAGATGAGCCCGAGACGCTAGCGCGGCATCTCGAACTTCAGATTGGCGCAAGCCACCATGCTCTGCTGCAGGTGGCCGCCCCGGAACACCGGTACCTGATAGTTCGCCTGCGTGTTCAGGCTGAGAATCGCCTCGTGCTGCAGCTCCGCGGTTCCACCGCTTCGCACCACGAGGGGAGGCACGTTGGACGGTGAGAGGAGAAACTGGAACTTCGATCCACATCGCCCCGGCGAGATGCTCCATTCCAGATCGCCCGCATCGGAGTTGGCCGACAGCACGATCCGAATCCGGACCTCGCCGTCTCGACCGCCGAATATCGGCATGACCTCCACGGTTCCCGAATAGCGCGTGGCATCGCCGGCGCTCGAAATCGTCTGTCCGCGCATCGTGCCGCGCCACCGCCCGATGCTCACCACTTGCGCGGTTACTTCTCCTTGCGCGGCGGCCTCTCGCGCCAGACCGGCAGCCATCAGCAATGCGATGGACGAGAGAAGACGGTGTGCGGTGATCATGGCCCCGGCGGTGAAGGTGGACGCGCAGTCCCTCTTTCAAGTAATACCCCGCCCGCCGTCAAGCGGCAACACCAAATGTCTCACCGCTCGCCAGGCGTACCGCCTTCAACTCGAAATGTCGTAGCCTGTCGCGGCCGTCAGCGACAGACCGTCGTACCCTGCGCTGCGTCCTGCGGTCAACGGGCGCACTGGTGGAGACGTAACAGGAGAGCCGGTTTCATCGGCCATACCACACAGTCCGGAGTCTTGATGAAGAACACCCGGTTGGTCCTGCTCTCCCTTGCGGTCCTGGTCGTTGGTGTGCCCGGCGGCATCTGGGCGCAGGGCGCAGGCAAAGTGAACGGATTCGGCAATCCCGCCACGATGAAGGCCGCGCCCACCACACCCGAGATCTCGGTGCGCGACCTGCAGATCCGTCTCTATCAGTTTGCCGACGATTCCATGCAGGGGCGGCAGATCGGCCGTGTGGGCAACAAGAAGGGGACCGATTACATCGCGGCCGAAGCCAGGCGTCTGGGAATGATTCCCGCGGGCGACAACGGCACGTATTTCCAGGTGCTGCCGTATCACGCCAAGCAGTTCACCAGCCACTCGCGCTTCACGGTCGACGGCAATCCGCTCAGCTGGGAGAAGGACTGGGTGGCAGTGCCCGGCATTCGCGCCCCGCGTCCCATCAGCGGCGTGACCGTGGTTTTTGGCGGCACGGCCGGCGATACGACGAGGCAGATCTCCGCGCTGCAGGCCAACGGCAAGTTCGTGGTGCTGCTCCCCGCTCCCGCGTCGGCCACACCGGCCAGTGGGTTAGGCGGCGGTCGTGGCGGTGCACAGCCGGTCAACCGGTTCGCCGGGGCGGTGGCGGTGGCCACCATCAATCTCGACGACCTCACGCCCGCGCAGCGCTCGGCCATCAACCAACCCACCGTCGCCACGTCGAACGCGATGCGCGGCCCGGGCGGGGGACGTCCCGGCGCGGCCACCGCGCCCGTCGATTCGCTCGCGCTCTTCAGGGCGCAGGTCGACCAGCTCGCGCCGCAGGCCAGCCTGCGCCTCACGCGCGCTGCCGCCGCGCAGCTCTTCGGCCGCCGCTCGGTCGACGGACTCGCCCTCGGCGCCACCGGTGGCTCGGTAACCGCGTCGTTCGATTTCATCGAACACGCCACCGACTGGGCGCGCAACGTCGTCGCCATCATTCCGGGCAGCGACCCCGTGCTCAAGCACCAGTACGTCGCCATCGGCGCGCACAACGACCACGTCGGCATGCGCCCTGTGCCGGTGGACAAGGACTCGGCCAAGGCGTTCAATGACGCGCGCAACAAGCTGCTGCTCGCCAACAACATGATTCAGCTCGAACCCGCGAAGGTCGCGGCGATTCGCGTGAACATGGACAGCATCCGCAAGGTGCATCCCCGGGCGCGGCTCGATTCCATTGCCAACGGTGCCGATGACGATGGCTCGGGATCGATGGGCGTGCTCGAGATCGCCGAGTTCATCGCCAATATGCAGGTGAAGCCCAAGCGGAGCACCATCTTCATCTGGCACACCGGCGAGGAGGCCGGGCTCATCGGGTCGGCGTTCTTCACGGCCAACCCCACGGTGCCGATGGACAGCATCGTGGCCCAGATCAACATCGACATGATCGGCCGCGGCCGCGCGGAAGACCTGCCTGGGGGCGGGCCCGATTACGTGGGCGTCATCGGATCGTCGTTCGACTCGAAGGACCTCGGCGACGCGGTGGCGAACGTCAACAAGAAGCTCGCGCACCCGTTGCAGCTCGACTACAAGTTCGACACGACGGTTGCGTGGACCGGCTACAACAACCTCTACCAGCGCAGCGACCACATCAATTATGCGCGCGCCGGCGTGCCCATCGCGTTCTTCTTCACCGGGCTGCACGGCGATTATCACCAGGTGTCGGACGAGCCCGAGTTCATCGACTATCCGCACTTCCAGCGAATCACGAACTATCTCAAGGATCTCACGGTGGACGTGGGCAACGGCCCGCGCCCGCGCATCAACGGCACCAACCCGTCGCGTCCGCCACGGACGGCGTTGCCGTAATCGAGACGGTGGACGGTAGACGGTGGATGATCGGAAGGCCAGAGTCACGCGACTCTGGCCTTCTTCCTTGTTCCTGCGCGCGTGCTGCGGCGGGGCGCCAATCAGTGGCTGATCGCCATGAACCACGCGCCGATCACCGGCGCCTGCGGCGGCCGGCTACCCGCCGGTGCATTGGCGGCCGGCGCCGGCGCCGGACCGCGCTCGAGCGCCACGGCATAGGCACGGTGCGTCACCGGATCCACCGCGATCGTCTTGGCGCCAGGCATCGTCTGCACGGTCGCAATGGTCGTGTAGGTGTCCGGGCCCTCCTGCCGCACCACCGTCACGGTGCCGCTGCGGCCCGCGGGAATGTAGATCAGGCGCTCGACCGGATCGTACCCCAGCGCATCGACGCCATCGCCGTTGGCGATCTTCGCCACCACCTTGCCCGTGTTGGCGTCGACCACCACCGAAGTCTTGCTGCACCCGACGAACAGGCGCATGGCCTTGCGGTCGATGGCCAGACCCGTTGGGCCTTCGCACGGCGCCAACGGCCAGCTGGCGATCGCCTTCATGAACTTCGCATCGATCACCTGGATGGTGTTCTTGCTCTCGTTGTTCACGAACACGCGGCCCGTGGCGTCGGTCGCGGCGCCTTCGGGCGCGCGGTCTTCGAGCTGCACCGTCCCCGTGACTTCCCCCGACTTGGCGTCGAGCGCCACGGCCGTGCCCGGGTTGCTGTGGTTGGTGAGGATGATGTGGCGCGAGACGTCGTCGTACATGATGCCGTCGAGACCCCCGGCATCCACCTTGGTCTTGCCGACGATCCCGAGCGTCTTCAGTTCGAACATCGTGACCGTCGAGTCGCCCGCATTCGTCGTGAAGCCGTGGCCTTCCTTCGCGGCGATCCCCACGCCATGCACGCGCGGCGTGTCCGCGATGTCGCCGATGATCTGCCCGGTGGTGCCATCGATCACCATGATGTGCGTGCCGCGCGACACGAAAACGCGGTGCGTACCCGGCTCGGCCGTGATGTAATCGTGGCCGCCCGTGTCACCGATATGCCACTTGTCGACCTTGAATGTCTGGGCGTTCAGCGCGAGGGGCGCGAGGAGGAGCGAGAGTGCCGTATGTGCGAGGCGCATATGCCGTCCGGAGTCGGGTTCCCGTGAAGTCGGGGACGCACATCTGTTACGCTTCGCGGCGGTCCGACGTTTGCGCGAAAGCGGGGCGCGAATGGCCGCGTGAGGGCGCGCCTACCCGACGATGGCGATGACCTCGGCGCCATACGCATCGAGCTTCTTCGCCCCGATGCCCGCGATGCCCTGCAATGCGAAGAGCGTCGCTGGACGCTGTCGGGCAATCTCCCGCAGCGTCGCGTCGTGAAAGATCACATACGCCGGCACGCCATGCGCCGCCGCGGTGTCGCGCCGCCAGGCGCGCAGCCGCTCGAACACGGGCAATGCGTCGGCCGGCAAGTCGGCCGCGAAACTCGACGCCGGCTTGGTCTTCTTCATTCGCTCGGCTTTTCGCCATTCGCGCAGCGGTACGCGCTGGTCCCCCTTCAGCACGGGCCTCGCCCCCGCCGTCAGCTTGAGCGCGCTGTAGTTGGCGTGATCCACAATGATGAGGCCCATGGCGATCGCCTGACGGATGATCGCGCGCCATTCCTGCGCGGGACGTTCCGTGCCGATGCCGAAGGTGCTCAGGTCGTGATGCCGCCAGTGCAGGATCTTGTCGGTGTCGCGCCCCGTCAGCACGTCGATCACGTGCATGGCGCCAAAGCGCTGGCCCACCCGGTGGATGCAGCTCAGCAACTGCTGCATGGCCACGGTACCGTCCACCGTGACCGGCGGGTCGAGGCAGGTGTCGCAGTTGCCGCACGGCGCACTGTGCTCCCCGAAGTAGGCGAGCATGCGCACGCGGCGGCACTCCGACGTTTCGCACAGGCCAAGCATCGCGTCGAGTTTGGCCACCTGCACCTTCTTGTACGCATCGTCGGCTTCGGAGTTGTCGATCATCTGCCGCAACTGCACCACGTCCTGCAGACCGTAGGTCATCCAGGCGTTGGCGCTCAGACCGTCGCGTCCCGCGCGCCCGGTCTCCTGGTAGTACCCCTCGATGCTCTTGGGCAAGTCGAGGTGCGCCACGAAGCGCACGTCGGGCTTGTCGATCCCCATGCCGAACGCGATGGTGGCCACCACCACCACGCCGTCCTCGCGCTGAAAGCGCTGCTGCGCGCGCGTGCGCGCCGCACCACCCATCCCGGCGTGATACGGCAGCGCGGTGATGCCATGTTCCTCGAGGTACTCGGCGGTCTCCTCGGTCTTGCGGCGCGACAGGCAGTAGACGATTCCCGATTCGCCCGCATGCTCGGCGCGAATGAAGTCGAGCAGTTGCTTGCGCGCGTTCGCCTTCTCGACCACGCGGTAGCGGATGTTGGGCCGGTCGATGCTCGCGGCAAAGATGCGCGCGTTGCCCAGTTGCAGCCGCTCGATGATCTCGGCCCGCGTCTGCCCGTCGGCCGTGGCGGTGAGGGCAATGCGTGGAATGCCCGGAAAGCGCTCGTGCAGCACCGAGAGCTGGATGTATTCCGGGCGGAAATCATGCCCCCACTGCGACACGCAATGCGCCTCGTCGATGGCGAACAGCGCCAGGTCGCTCGCCTCCAGCAATTGCAGACAGCGATCGGTGAGCAATCGCTCGGGCGCCACGTACACCAGGTCGAGTTCGCCGTCGCGCACCATCTGCTCGGTACGTGCCGCCTCGCCGGCGGAGAGCGTGGAGTTCAGGTACGCCGCGCGCACGCCGAGTTCGCTGAGCGCGGCCACCTGATCGTGCATCAGCGCGATGAGGGGCGACACGACCACACACACCCCGGGGCGCAGGAGCGCGGGAATCTGATAGCAGAGCGATTTGCCGCTCCCCGTGGGCATCAGCACCAGCGCATCGCCGCCGGCGACGACATGCGCAATCACCTCGGCCTGGTGCCCGCGGAAGGCCGGGTAGCCGAAGGTGGTGTTGAGCAGCGAGAGGGCTTCGGACTGCACGGCCGGATTGGGTGGTGGCGTGGTCATGCTCTCCAATCGTCACCCGGCATGATGTGCCGCATGAACGCGTCGAACGGCGAAAGGCACGTTCTCCGTCGGGTGAAGAGGAGTATACATCATGCCCACGCGCCAGCCGTCACCGTTTTGTCGCAACCGGTGGCGCTCCTGACGAGCTCGGCCGATGGAGGCAGCATGAGCGCCCTGATGTCGCTCATGTGTCTCCCTCGGCGCGGATGGTGAACGCCAGAGCGGTGGCGTACGCGCGGATATCGGGCGGCCAGCCCACGATAAGCTGCTCGAAGCGCGCGCGGTCGTTGGCGAAGAGCGCGCGTGTGGCTTCTTCATAGTTGGTGAAGTTGCCGGCGATGGCGACCATGAAGTGGTACGCCGCCTCGTGCGCCGCCTTCACCAGGTGCGCATCGCCCCCGGCGCGGCGCGCGTCGTCCACCAGGCGCCGCAGCGTGAACGACGCCCCGCCCTTCTGCCTGTTGAGCCAGTCCCAATGGCGTGGCAGCAGCGTCACCTCCCGCGGCACCACTCCAAGCTTCGGACGCCCTCGTCCGCGCGGCGCGTCTGGCGGCGACGCGTATCGCATGAGGATCTCATTCTCTGTGCCGCGCGTGTTCACATCGATTTGCCGGCCGGTGACGTCGTCGAAGATCAGCACGGGCACGTTGGGGTCGAGCTGCTTGACCGCAACGGAGACTTCGCCGAGTGAGCCGTGAGCGAAGCGGTGGTTGGCGAGGAAGGCGGTGTGAGGGTGGCGACAGAGCGACATGTATATAGACGAGAGAGACGGTAGATGGCGAATATCTATATTATCCGGAGTTATTATAATGTAAATATTACCAGGATGTAAAGACAACAACAGGAACGACAATGTGTCGGCTCACGAGATGTTGTGCCGACTTATTGAGATATATTATTCATCGTATCACGCCTTACAATATATCATTTATTGATATATTATAGGACTAACATGAAAGATAATGAACCGCTCTTTCGAGCCGTCGAGGCGCTCGGCGAAGTGCTCGCGGCACGCAGCCAGTGGTATGACTGCGTCGTCGCCGGTGGAGCGTCCTTGGCCGCGCTCGGTGTGCTCGTCCGCGTTACCGGGGACGTTGACGTCATGGCCGTTCGCGACGATCACGGAAACATCGTGCTGGCACCTCAGGCATTCCCACCGTTTCTTGCGACCGCGATTCGTGATATCGCGCGCGAGTTCAACTTGCCGGAGCAATGGATGAACACGCAGATGGCCGCGGGCCTGAAAGCGGGAATGCCTCCTGGATTCGCGGAGCGACTGTCGTGGCGACGGTTCGGTGGGCTTCATGTTGGATTCGTTGCGCGCCGCGACCTCATCGCCCTCAAGCTGGAGGCGGCGAGCGATGATCCCCCGCATGGCCGGACCGACGTGCACCTCGGAGATCTCATCGCCCTCGGTGCGACGCCGGAGGAACTCGACGCAGCCGCACAGTGGGTGCTGACCGTCAATGTCGATTCCCGACGAGACAAGACGATTGCCTGGGTAAAGCAACATGTTGCCGAAAGCGGTTCTCGCTAGCACCGACCTGCTCGCCGATGCGGCCGCCCGCTGCGCCTGGGTGCAGTGGTCTGAAATCGGTGCGACGACGCTTCACGCCCCAAAGGCCGACGAGGTGATCGTGGACATCGAAGCGCTGTTGCTTGGCAGCCTTGGCCTGGCCGCGCGCGTGCCGCGCCTGCGCACACTCGCGACCGACTGGACGCTCGAGAACTCCCAGTTGCTGAGCATCGCGCGCCTGCGCGCCCTGCTGGCGGGTCCGTTCGCACGGAGCGGCGTGCAGATCGGCGAACTCGCGCACGTGGTCGCGACGGAAGGCGGCGATGCCCGATGGCGGGCGCTCGTTTCAGGCGGCCCCGTTCATGCTGACCATGTTGATCAAGCACGAAGTACACCGCGCAAGGCCATGCCGCCGAGGTGGCGTGGCGCCAGCACCTTGTTGCTCCAGTTGCGCCGAGGCTTCGGCGTCGGCGTGAAGCCAGACCTGATTGCGATCCTCCTCGGCGTACGCGGCGCATGGATTGACGCCTCGACGCTCGCGGAACTCAGCGGCTATTCCGTGGCCGCAGTCCGCCGCGCTGCAGACGAAATGTCCAATGCTGGGTTGATCGAAACGTCAGGCGGCCACAGCAGGGCGTTCCGCGCGGACCTCGCCGGGTGGAAATCGTTATTTGCCAGTGCGGAGGCCGCCGTCTGGCGTCGGCGCGCCGATGGGTTCGCGTTCGCACTGCGATGGTTGGGCGAAACGCGCCAACACGAGGGCGCTTCGCGCTCCGAATTGGCGCTTGCCATCGGATTCGGCGTCATGATGACGGACTTCTGGCGGCTATGGCTCGAGGCGGGCGTGACGCAGAAACCGGTCTCGGATGATCCTGCTGCCGCGTGGGCGTCTCGGCATGACGCCATCGTGTCGCTGGTGCACTGGTTCGGGGCAACCAAATAGGGGAACGGATGACCACACTCGTCGCCAAGAAAGCCTTCCTCGCCGGAGTCACCTGCCGCACGCAGGGGTGGTACGTGCATCACGCGCTGCCCGAGATTCCCGGGCCGGGTTTGCAGTGGCGTCTCTGGATCGGCGGCGACGTGCAGGCGCGCGCGCGCCAATGGCTCGGCGCCGGCACGATGCTGCGCCGCACGCCGCAGGATGCGGCACTAGCCGAAACACAGGAGGCCATTGCCACGCGCGCCGACACGATGTTCTTCGAGGCCAGCTTCACCTGGAACGGCTGCTCGGTCCGCGCCGACGCCATTCGCGCCATGGGCTCGGAGTGGGACCTCATCGAGATCAAGTCCGGCAAGTCGCCGGACGACGGCGAGAAGGTGAAGGCCGAGTATGTGGACGACCTCGCATACACGCGCATGGTGGCTGGCGGCGCCGGGTTGAAGGTCAGTCGCTGTCTGCTGGTGCTCATCAACCGCGATTATCGACTCAACGGCTCTACGGAAATGTTCACGTACGTGGACGTCACCGATATCGTGACCGCGCGCGCGGCGGAGCTGGCGACGATCGCCGAGGACGTGGTGGTGAAGGTTGGCGCGGACCAACGCCCCGAGCCCGAGATGATCTTCGCGTGCAAGGATTGCGATTACTTCGACACCGAGTGCGTGGGGGTGGGCATTCCCGATCCGCTCTTCGTGATCCCGCGCATCAACGCGAAGAAGTTCGAGGCGCTCAAGGGGCATGAGCGCATCTCTCGAATTCCGCCCGACGCCGACCTCACGGCGATCCAGCGCGGCGTGGTGGAAGTCATCCAGGGCGGCGTGCCGCGGGTGGATCGCGACGGGCTTGGCGTGCTCGACCTGGTGCAGTGGCCCGTGCGGTACCTCGACTTCGAGACGGTGATGCCGCCGCTGCCATGGTTCGAGGAGGTGGCGCCGTACGAGGCCATGCCGTTCCAGTACTCGTTGCACGTGATCGACGCGCCCGGCGCCGACGTGCGGCATCATGAGTATCTCGCGCCGATCACCGGCGACTGGCGTCGCGACATGACTGAGACGATGCTGCGCGCGCTCGGCGACGCGGGGTCGATTGTCGTCTACTCAGGCTACGAGAAGGGGCGGCTGAAAGCGCTGGCCGAGACGTTCCCCCACCTGGCGAACGCATTGAACGCCGTGATCGCGCGGCTGTTCGACCTCGAGCAGGTGTTCAAGAAGGGGTACCAGCATCCCGGCTTCGGCGGACGCACGTCGATCAAGAATGTGCTGCCGGTGATGGTGCCGGAACTAAATTACACGACATTGGCGGTGAACAACGGGGATGACGCGCTGGGGGTGTTCGGGTTGATGCGGGTTGGGGTGACAGATCCCGAATTCGTGTCGGCGCATCGGGAGCGGCTTCTGGAGTACTGCAAGTTGGATACGTATGCGATGGTGCGGTTGCACGAGGCGGTGCACGGCCTGCGTCGCTGAGTGGCAGCGTTCGGCATCGACATCGACACCGCGAGTCGCAAGGTGCAGCTGGAGCGGCTAGTCGTGACCCGGATGACCGCGCAGATCGAGCGCATTGCAGGATAGCCGACGAGCGTGCGAAGAGATCCCGTCGCTACCGCCTGTTCCTGAGCCTCACCCTTGCCTGGGTCTGCCCCTCGGCTGCCTTGGCCCGAAACGTCACCGACCACAGGAAGTCGGTCTTGGTGATCCCGGCAAAGAGCAACGAGTCGCCGGGCTGGATGAGCATCGCTGGCCCGTACCGCGAGAAGTTGTACGTCCCCGTATCCGACGCGTTGCCGCGCGCCGCCAGGCGATGGCAGGTCATGCAGTTGGTCTGGACGCCGAACCACGACGCGCTCGTCACGAGCGGGAACTTGCCGGTGAGGTTCGTTTCGAGGTACGGATTGAAGACGATGCGCGGCGTGGTGTCGGTGGGGCTCACCGTCATCTCGTACGCGATCTTCATCAGGTAGTGGTTCCAGGGCGCCGTGATGATCGTCGGCCGGTCTGCGCCATACAGCGGGTCCGCCGGGAACGGGCTCCACCAGAACGTCTGCCACGTCCAGTTGGGAATCTCCTTTCCCGTCACGTGCATGGCCATGAGCAGGGCGATGTTTCCCGGCTTCACCATCGCCATGAGGCTCAGCGAGTCACGCTTGTTGTCCTTGCCCACGTAGTCGCCCTGCGGCCGCACGAACGTGGTGAACGAGTCCACCATGGGCTGCGTGAGCTTCACGTAGTCGAACGACGACAGGTGCACCACCTTCAGCGGCAGCGGCGGACCGCCGTTCACGCGCATCATGATGGTGCTCCCCGCTGGCAGCTTCCCCGTGGGGTCCACCGCCACCCCCTGCCGCCACGTCTCGGGGGTGGGCAGCGTGTCGTTGGTGGAATGCGCCGGGTCGTACCCGGCCCAGTACGGCAGCGCGGTCACGCGATCACCGGCGATGAACTGGTAGACGGGCTTGAGCACCAGCGGCAGCGGATCGAGCGAGTCGGGCGGCGACACGAACACCTGCCGCTGCGCCACCGGCGTGTTGGCGGCGTTGAACGCGCTGTTGATGGAGTCCATGGTGGCCGAGAAGTTGAGGCCGTTGCGGGCAATGAAGTTTGCCACGCTGGGCGAGAAGAGGTTGAACGCCGTGGGACGTTCGTTCGGGTTCACCGGGATGCGGTCCCCGGGAACGCGGACCATCTCGAACAGTTCGTGCCCGGTGTGGAAGGTGCGCCACACGGGAAGGCCGCCCTTGCCGCTCGGCGCGGTCAGCGACGCCCAGATGTCCCAGGCGTGCTGGCGAATGGCCATCGAGTCGCCAGCCGCAATCCACCCGTCGATCGTCGCCTTGGAGGCCGGGAACGAGCGCACCGGCGGCGGACCCACCGTGTACGCGGTGTCGATCAGCAGGTCGGCGCGTGCGCGCGCCGTGCTGGACGGTTCGGAGCAGGCGGCGAGCAGGGCCAGCGGCAGCATGCGAAGCGGGGGGCGCATCGGATATCCTCGGCGTGAACGGTAATGCGCCCGTGACGGCGCGCGATGAACCTACTTGACGCCCGCCTGCCGGGCGATTTCGTCGAAACGCGGGTCGTGCCGGATGTTCTCAAACCCGGCGGTGAGCATGGTCGCCACCTGGCCTTCGCGCGCGCGCACCGCACGGCGCAACCAGAAGAAGGCGCGCTCGTGGTCGTCGATGCCGGCGTAGATGCGCGCGAGGTACGTGTATGGCAGCGGATCATCGCGCCCGTCCCGCGCCTCGATGCTGGCGGCGACGCGACGCGCTTCGTCCACCTTGCCGGCGGCGGCCAATGTCATGCCGAGGAAGGTGTCGACGAGGACGTTGCCGGGCGCCATCGCGACGGCCTTTCGCGCGGCCGCAATCCCTTCGGCGGCGTGGCCGGAGCGCGCCAGTGCCACGCCGAGCCAGCAATAGGGGAAGTAGTACTCCGGGAAGTCGCGCGTGGCCGCCTGCAGCGAGGGCACCGCGTCGGCCGGCCGCCCGCCAAGGACGTACGACATACCCGGGCCCTGCGACAGCGGCGGCGACAGCGGATCGAGCTGGATTGCCTTGGTGGCCTCGGCCACCGATTCATCGAAGCGCAGGCGCCCCGAGAGCAGGATCGAGTAGAAGTAGTGCGCCAGCGAGTAGTTCGGGTCGATCGCGATGGCGCGGCGGAAGGCCCGTTCGGCCTCGGTCCAGTTGCGGTCGTACAGGGAACTCACGATGGCGTACGACGTCTGCGCCTCGGCGAGGGTCGAGTCCAGTTCCACCGCGCGCTCGGCCGCCGCCTTGCTGCGCGCGTAGTAGTCGCTTGGCGGACCCCAGTAGTTGAGGGCGAGCACGGCCCACGCATCGGCCAGCCCCGTCCACGCGCGAGCCGACTTCGGGTCGCGGTCCACCACCTGCTGAAAGTACCGTGTGGCCTCGTGCAAAGACTCGTTGCTCCGCTGCTGCAGGGCGAGGCGCCCCTTGAGATACCACTGGTACGATTCCAGGTCGGCGGTGGGGCGCGCCACGAGCTGGCGGCTGGTCGCGAGCTCGACCTGCAGCGCGCGCGCCACGGCCTGCGCAATGCGCTCCTGCACGGCGAAGACGTCGCTCACCGAGCCATCGTAGGACTGGCTCCAGCGCGTGGAGCCATCGTTGGTATTCACGAGCTGCACCGAGATGCGCAGTGAATCTCCCGCCCGACGCACGCTGCCATCGAGCAGTGCGTCGACCCCCAGCGCCTGCCCGATGGCGCGCGGATCGTCGCCCCGCGATTTGACTGCCCGCGACGACGCACGAGCCGCCACGCGCAGTCCGTCGATGTGGGAGAGGGCGGTGATCAGTTCGTCGGTCATGCCGGCGCTAAAGTATTCCTCGTTGTGCGCCGCACTGAGGTCCTCGAACGGGAGGATGGCCAGCGAGCGGAGAACCGCGGCGCCGGCGGCGGTCGCGTTCCGACCGCGCAGGATCCGCACGCCGGCGGCGGCGCTCAGCACGACAGCGAAGGTGATGGCGATCGCCGTGACCATGCGCCGGGTGCGCACGATGCGTGCAGGGCGCGTGGTCGCGGTGAACGACGAAGGTTCTGGGATGCCCGACACGGGCGTGGGGACGCGGCGCGCCGTATCGAGCGCGTCGGCGAAGTCAAGGATCGACGCGTACCGATCGACCGGCGCACGCTGCAAGGCGCGGATGATCACATCGTCGAGCGCCGGAGAAATGGTCTCGCGCAGGCGGCGGGCGCTCGGCACCGGGTCGGTGAGGCGCTTGGCGATGATGGCCTGCACCGTGGGGCCCGTGAACGGCGGCTCGCCGACGAGCATCTCGTAGAGCACCGAGGCCAGGCTGTACTGGTCGCTTCGGCCATCGAGGTCTGGCTCGGCCAGGGCTTGTTCGGGACTCATGTACGCGACCGTCCCGATGGAGATGCCCGAGCCCGTGAGTTGAGACACCGGCTTCGACGCCTGCGGGTCGGCAGCGACCAGCTTGGCGATGCCGAAGTCGGCGATCACGGCCGAGCGTCCGGTGAGCAGGATGTTCTCGGGTTTGATGTCGCGATGCACGACACCCTGTGCGTGCGCATGGCCAAGGGCGAGCGCGACCTCGCGGGTCACTTGCAGCGCATCATCCACCGGAAGCTGGCGTTCGCGCAGCAGCTTGTCGCGCAGCGATTCGCCTTCGACGTACCCCATGATGTAATAGAGCAGCGAGGGGGCGCCGGCTTCGTCGTGGACGCCCGAGTCGAGCAGCGGGACGATGTGCGGGTGTGAAAGTCTGGACGCGATGGTGATCTCGCGCAGGAAGCGTTCGCGCCCGACGACGGCGGCCAAGTCGGGCGAGAGCACCTTGACCGCCACGTGTCGTGCGAGCTGCGCGTCGTCGGCCAGGTAGACGGTGGACATGCCACCGTGCCCGATTTCGCGCACGACCTCGTAGCGGCCGCCGAGGCAGGTGCCGGGCTCGATGCGGTGGATCACGTGCAGACGGCGCGCACGCCGGCCGTCAGAGGCGAGTAGCCTGGACCGGAGAGAGGGTACGACGGCGGTTGCACAGCAGCCTGGGGGGCGACGCTGGACATTGGTGCTTGGGGGGACTCGGGGGGACTTTGCAAGTTGCCGAGTTACGGCGGGAATTGCCATACCGCGGGAGGGCGAGTGTGCGGCGAGGAGGGGGTAAGACGCCCTGTCACCGAGGGGGTGCTCGCACCTGAGCAGCTATTGCGGTGAGCACGGCCGCTTGGTGCGATCCACGGTCCGCTCGTGCAATAGAGTGGTTGCGCGTTCCGGCCAGACTTGGCGTAGATTCGGGGCGATTCTTTGGGAACCTGTGCGCGGTGCTGCAGGCATCCCTAACAGGCTTGGGGTGCTATCCTGAAGCCTATGATTGACTGGTCCTCGTGTGAAGCGGTTGAGCGGAACGCCGAGCGCTACAGCGGAGCCTGGGTGTTCCGCGGTACTCGCGTGCCTGTTGCCGCCCTGTTCGATCAGGGCACTCCAGCGCCACGGCGTCACACGCTGCCGCTTCACGTGGTCGAAACAACGTTCGAACGTGGCTGGTCGGTTTACAGAATCGTTGTGCTGAGCACAACGAGCTGGCCACGGATTCGCGCGACCGTTGAGCCCATCGCGCGCGCCGTCGATCGGGCGAAGACCGGCTGGCTCACGTGCTGACGCTCACGGAGTCGCTTGATCTGCCGAGGAGCGAGCGCGGGTGGGGTAGCCAGGCGCGACTCGTCGAACTCGCGCATGGTCGCCTTGCTGATCGCCCCGACTCTTTGCAGCGTCGACGCCGACGAATGGATGGCCTTGGAGACCGGGCACTTGAACCTTCTCGGGCTTTTCCTGGTCACTACGCCACCCGCGCGCCGAGCGCAGTTGCGACCTCTCTTCTGGACGCACCGACGATCAGCAGCGCCCGAATGAGCAGCTCGAGCGATACCGAAGGGTCGCCGGCTTCCATCTTGGCCACCCGAGATTGGCTTGAGCGCAGGTGCCTGGCGAGGACGGTTTGGGTGACGCCTCGCTTGATACGCCGGACCTTCAGCGAACGACTGAGTGCGCGTCGCATCTCGATGAGCACTGATTCGGCTTCCGACAGGCCAAGGAAAGCTGCGGTGCTTCCGACCCGCCAGCCGGCCGCTTCCAGCCTTTTCCTCTTTCTGGCATCCATGGTCACTCCTCTGCGGCACTGGCCGCGTCGTAACGCTTCAGTCGTTCCCGACAGGTGCGGATGACGGGCAGTGGCGTCGGCGCAACAGTCCACGGTCTCGCGGAGGGCGCTCGCTAAGAACGGCGGCGATTTCACCTCGCCATGCAGCCAGACCAACGGCCTGTCGCGCCTAGTCATGACTATATGTCGGTATTGACATACTGCAAGTTCTTGACGCAGCGATATTGAGAGGGTCGTTCAGGGAAGTGTGATCGCAGAATCAGCCAACTCTAACGCTCACCAGTTCCCCGACCATCATCATTTCGTTGCATGGCCGACGGGCGTCGCACACACCCGCAACGACACCCGGACCCATGCGCGAGCGAGGCAAGGAGGCAGGCTGGGCCCGTCAGTCGAGACACCGATCGGTCAATGTCTGCGGACTCTCTTAAGCTCGTTGTCGCTCCACGGCATGTCGCCGATCGTGACAGATATTGCACAGGGTCTCGAGATTGCCCGCGCTATTTTCCCCCCCATCAGCGTGGTGTTGCACGTGATGCAACTCAAGGGTCCGAGGATCCTCCTGGCGCCACTGCTCGCGCGTCCATCCGCACGTGCGACAAGCGAATCCATCGCGATTGAGAACCTGCCGGCGGACGTCGTCCGGAATGTGCCTGTCGTGGGCCGCCGACTGATTCGAGTGCTCAAGTGCGTATTCCGGAGCAATCCGGCCACCCATTCCGGTTGAATCCGGCCACCTGTTCCGGACGAATCCGGCCACCCAGTCTGGACCAATCCGGCCACCGGG
>Ga0315268_10000455_pt1 | contig 48065 bp, 32 predicted proteins | sample C1_top_MG_FD_204535 | JGI IMG/M metagenome (GOLD analysis project Ga0315268, IMG submission 204535) | Sediment microbial communities from Yellowstone Lake, YNP, Wyoming, USA - C1_top | ecosystem: Environmental > Aquatic > Freshwater > Lake > Sediment | place: USA: Wyoming | collected 2017-08-01 | reverse complement strand
AATAATTATCTAATATGTCCATGACTGAATATCCTTCATCATGCAAATTATATAAAATCTTTATTCCGTCTGTCAATTTTTTATTAAGAACACAATTCGTGTAATCATCAAATATTGTGTAGCTTATATTTGTGCACAATTTATGGACCAAGTGTTTGTCGACATGGCAATTTATTATTTTTATTTTTTCTAGATAATTTATTAAAATTCGCACAGAATTATTACAAACGCTTAATATAAATTCATCTGCTTCTGAGGACATATTTAAATTTTCGTTTATTTTTATTTTATTCATGATTTTCGTCAAGCACGACATTGTCAACGGATTTATTTGAACCAATATTGTTCTTGATTGTAAACTGTCTATAACCTTTTGAACATTTGTGCACGACGAAATAAAATGAATGTTGTGTTTGTACTTGTCCATACAATTTCTAAAAACTTGCTGGCTTTGTTCATTGATTAAATCAATGTCATCAAGCAAAACAATCTTCTTTTTATCTTTTATTAAACTGCATGTTTGGCAAAATATTTTAACATCATTTCTATAATATTGAATTCCTTGCTCTTTTAAACTGTTCAAAACTAATACATTGTCAGAATTATAATCATTTCCATAGTATTCTTTAATTATTGAATTTATGATTGAAGTTTTTCCTGTTCCCGAATCACCAATGATTAAAACGTTTAAATTATTCAATGATATCAGCGACTGCATTAACATGATAGTGGTCGGGTTTAGCTGCTCAAAATCTATGAAATGTGTCGGCTGATACTTGTGTATAAATGGAGCATTATTATTATTCATATTTATTGTGTAATTTATGTGTAGTTTATATTGTTTTATCTATATTAACCTAATTAAATATTATTAAATATTAATTCGTATATAATCTATTTAAAATTACACATTTAAATATATTATATTTAATAAAAAATATGAACTTTAACTTTAGTCACGCTGCCGATGAGGGTAAATGTGAAGAGGAAGAAGACTTTTATAAAATATTAGAAATAAGTCATGATGCATCCTCTGAAGACATAAAAAAAGCATATCGAAAACTTTCAATGATTCATCATCCAGACAAAAATTGTAACAGCGAAGAATCTACTATTAAATTTAAACTACTTGCAAGCGCTTATGAAACGCTTGGTAATCCGGATAAAAAAAGATTGTATGACATGGGTGTAAGAGGTGGCGGAAATGGAAGTCCGTTTGGAGATTTTGAACATGTAAACCCGTTTGATATTTTCAACATGATTTTTGGTTCAATGGGAGGAGGGGCACCTCAGCAGCAGCAACAGCAGCAGCAGCAGCACCACATTCACGGATTTCCGCCTCCTTCATTTATAAGAGGAGGAATGGGTCCAATTCAGATTGGTTCAATGGGGCCGATGGGCATGGGCGGCGGCGGAATGGGCATCCACATTATCAATTCATCGGGAGGGGGCGGAATGCATCAAATGCACCACGGTCATCCGCATTTTCATTTTTTGCAGCAGCAACATCAGCAACATCAGCAACATCAGCAACATCAGCAACAGCCACAATTTTTTTATGAAACAATGAATCACATGTCACCACCGACACACAACACACATCACGCACAAACATGCGAACCCATAACCAAAAATATTAACATAACTCTCGAAAATGCATACTTTGGAATTGAACAACTGTCAGTAAATTTGAATGAATTTCATGACGGTGCAACCATTTCCATACGCATTCCTCCTGGTATCAACGATAAAGAAGTGTTAATGTTATCCAATGTCAAATCAACATCATCGTTGTCACCATTGGAAGCATTCCATTTTTCACAAGTTAATATTATTGTAAATATCGAAGAACATTCCATCTTCAAACAAAATGGCTTGGACTTGATTCTTGAAAAAGAAATATCACTCAAAGATTCGCTGTGCGGGCTCGAATTCACGATAAAACATATTAACAATAAAAGTTTCCATTTGCAACACAAAGATGGAACGATTATTAAACACAATACAACGAAAACAATACCTAACCTAGGAATGATTGATAAAAATAAACACTGTGGAAATTTAATTATTGTTTTTAAAATTAATTATCCAGATAAATTGACGAGAGAACAGATTGACACATTGTCGTCGGTTTTATAATTTTTTACAATTTTCAAAATTTGGGTAAACTGCACAAATAATTATAATTACATGTAATGATATTAAATATAATAAGTATATGTAATTATATAATGAAAATTCTTGTATATGGTCACGCAGGTTGGATTGGAACACAATTTATAGAATTATTACAAAAAGAAAAACACGTCAACGACAATGCAACCGATGAAATCAACTTTGACTTTGCTCTCGGCGAATCACGAGTTGATGATACGCCGTCATTGTGTAAAGAGCTCGACAAAGTCGCGCCTTCTCACGTAATTTCATTTATTGGACGAACGCATGGCACCATCGGCACTACCAAATATACAACTATTGATTATTTAGAACAACCCGGAAAATTAGTTGAAAATGTAAAAGACAATCTATTCAGTCCCATTTCGCTGGCGCTAGAATGCAAAGAAAGAAATATTCATTACACATATCTTGGAACTGGGTGCATTTTTAGTTATAAAAATATGGAAGCAGTTATAAACCCAAACCCTAATCATCCAGACTCAAATTCAGATAGAGGCTTTAATGAATATGACATTCCCAATTTTTTTGGGTCGGGTTATTCTGTTGTAAAAGGATTTACAGACAGGCTTATGCACCAACTGTCAGGAAATGTACTAAATTTGCGAATCAGAATGCCAATCGTTGCAAGTGAGTGTCCTCGAAATTTTATTACAAAAATTGTCAACTACTCAAAAGTGTGTTCGGTTCCGAATTCCATGTCGGTTCTTGATGAATTGTTACCGATTGTCATAAAAATGCTTAAATCGCGTATTGTCGGCACAATAAATCTCACAAATCCCGGTGTAATTTCACACAATGAAATATTAGAAATGTATCAAAAACATGTTGACCCGCATTTTACATGGAATAATTTCAGCGTTGAAGAACAGCGCAAAATTTTAGCCTGCGACCGTTCCAACAACTACTTGGATACAACCGCACTAGAAACGTTTGCGCCAGAAGTGCGTTGCATTAAAGATGCAGTAGAAGACACCATTAAAAATTATAAACGTGCCGATGAAAGTAAAAACAACAGTGAATCCAATGCGCAATTTGAAGACAGCGGTGAAACCATTTTATTTGTAACTGGTGGAGCAGGGTTTATCGGTTCTCATTTTATAAACCAGATTTTTTCAAAATATAAAAACATTAAAATAATAAATTTTGACGCTCTTTACTATTGCGCAAATGAAGATAATGTAAATGAATCGGTGCGCCAATGCTCCAACAGGTATACGTTTATAAAAGGCAACTTGCAAAGTTATGACTTGCTTAATTATATATTTCAACAAAATAAAATAACACACATTGTCCATTTTGCCGCACAGTCACACGTCCAAACATCGTTTACTGATGCAATCGCCTATACTAATGATAATATTTTAGGAACGCATAATTTACTTGAAGCTGCGAGATTGCATTGTAAAACGCTAAAACTGTTTATTCACGTTTCAACGGATGAAGTCTACGGCGAAAATGAGTCAGTGGATATTAAAACTGAAAAGTCAATACTGTGTCCAACCAATCCTTATGCAGCCACTAAAGCAAGCGCAGAATTTTTGGCGCAATCATACAACCATTCATTCAAAATTCCAATTATAATAACGCGAGGAAATAACGTCTACGGTCCAAACCAATATCCTGAAAAAGTTATACCAAGATTCATACACCAACTTCAAACTGGTTTAAAAGTCACAATCCAAAATGGCGAGTGCATGCGCGCTTTTTTACATGTGTGTGACACCGCAAGAGCATTTATTGCAATCTTGGAAAAAGGCAAAATTGGCGAAATTTATAACATTGGTTGTGACGAAGGCATGGAATACAGCATTCTTGAAGTTGCAAAAATGCTCATTGTAAAAATTGTAAACGTCGACGGTATTGCAAGTATCGATTTCAATGATTATATTGAATACATAGAAGACAGACCATTCAACGACAAACGTTATTATATCAGCAATGACAAATTGAAAAAATTAGGATGGAATATAACTGTTGATTTTGAAACCGGTATCAACGAGCTAATAAAATAAAATGTAGCAAATACTTATTCATTGGTTTCAAGCCGGACCTCGTAACCCCGGAATACGATTCTGCAATTTATAAAATATCGAAAGCGGACTAACAACAATGCGCGCTTTATTCCTTTTTATTGCTTCTAAATGAAACTTCCTGTGCTCGCAGTCATTTGTAAACTTATTAATTATCCGTTTCGGAAGTAATTTTTTTGGAAATAAAGTCGTGTCAATGTTTGAACTATAACTGCAATTCAAAAACTTATCGGTCTTATATATCGCAAAACCATTGTATGAAGAATATACGGGTATGAAGTCATATTTTTTATTATCATTTATTGCAATTGCATGTTTTAATTTTTTTTCAAAATCTTCCCTAATTTTATGTAGTGTTTCATTTCTATTCACAACATGATATATGCTGTAAATGTATGGGTCATAAGATAGTGCCCAATAATCATAATACCCCGCCTCCCTGTTAAATGACACACTGTCCCATTCGTCTGACCGCTCTAATGCGCTACGCAATGACGGGATATTAATTTGTCCAACACACGCATATTCATTACTGTCCATCATAATAAAATACTTGTTACGAAATCCTCTATTATGCAAACCTCTAATCACATTGAGTATGCCGTTTCTTGCAACGGCAATTCTTGCAGTTCTGCTAGTGTCTAGCGCTCTGGAAACCGCATTGCTTCCGCCGCCATAATCCATGCGTATATTTCGACTATTTGGCTTGTTTACAACAATAATCATTTTAAAAGTGTTTGCGCGCACGCTTTCATATTTTTTTTTGAATACTTCCATTATTAAATGCGATTTGTCTGAAGACTTATCGTAAAATGCAACCACCGTTATTTTTTCAAATAAACACGATTCTATTATTTTTACAATGTTTGATAGCACACTCGGCAAACCCTTTTCATTGTTGTACACACACAACCCTATCACGCAAGACCCAGGCAATTCTTTGATTTCAACTATTTTTTTTTCACTTGCATCTGTTACTGCCGCTGCCGCTGCCGCTGCTGTATCGACATTGTTGTTGTCAACATTACTCATACTTATTTCCATTGTTCTTTATTCCTTATAAATTAAAAAAACAATATTAAATCTAGAATTTAACTTATAAGGACGCAATGGCATAAAGATATTTATATATAATTTAATAAAAAATATAAAAAATATAAAAAATTATGCAAAAACAATCCGATAATAAAGAAATAACTGGACACTTGATGGGTGGAATAGGAAATCTACTATTTATTTTAGCAACTTGTTATGATTTGTCTAAAAAATATAAATCGACTTTAAAATTTTATACTAAAATGTGGAATGACAGCAAAAGAAAAAATATTATAAAATACAACATGTTCAAAAACTTTAAATTAGACTCCAATACAATTCGAAATTACAAGATAACGTATCGCGAAAACAACTTCTTTTATGACACGATTCATCTCGACTCTCGCATAAACAACTGCATTTATGGATACTTTCAATCTTACAAGTATTTCGAAAGTTGTAAAACCGAATTTATTAAAATGTTACACAATCCATATTCAAAAATAATTGAATCTGTGATTCACAAATACAAACAAAACAACAACAACAATAACAACACACTGACCCCCGTATCCATCCACGTGAGAAGAACTGATTACTTATTCCTCTCACACATTCACCTTAACCTCGACATGAAATACTATTTAAACGCCATATCGCATTTTTCAACAGAGAATACTATATTCATTATATTCTCTGATGATGTCAAATTCATTCAAAATGAACCGCTGTTCAAAAATCTTCCCCATAAAATAATTATCGATAACCCGGACGATGAATACTGTTTTTGGCTAATGTCTGCCTGCACTCACAATATCATCGCAAACAGCTCTTACAGCTGGTGGGCATCTTATGTCAACAGCAACCCTGATAAACTTGTAATTGCTCCTGAACGATGGTTCGGACCAAGCGGACCTCAACACAAGATTCGTGACATCATTCCCGATACGCACAACTACAAACTTGTCTCTATTGACAGCACAATCTTCGCATCATCCGCAAGTTGCAACGTGTTAATTGGGTCATCGTCGTTCGGGTCATAAGACGGGTCAAAAAAACCATTCTTGCACGCATTATAATTCGATTTCAAAATATCCGAGACAGGAATCGACTTGGAAATCTCACCCACAATCGCATCATTCATCTCACAATAAATAAATGGCGCATTTTCTACACCCGGAATTCCTTTTGTATTGTCAATAGAATAGGAAACATATCTTGACACCGCTCTCCATTTTTCATACTTGTATTTTCCAGAATACAATCGTTCATTTGTCACAGGGTCACGGCGCGTTCTCGGTGCCCAAAATTCACGAAATCTCTCGTGTTGTAATAGTTCCCATATGGGTTCTGCTCGCGCCTTTAATGCGCTGAAAAACTTGTCTTTGCAATGGTGACAATAGTTGAATCCGGCGTGCTCGTACACGTGCCCGCTATAAAACTGCGAATGTTCAATACTTTCATCAATCACTCCGCATAACTGGCACATGCTCGGGCGAAACATGACTAGACGCATGGGACTCGGCAAAATACCCCGCACGTTCCAATCCGCATAAAGCCAATCATCGTCACTTTCTGAACATTTATCTATTAAAATTTGTCTCATTATTTCAGGCGTGGCGGTAACCACCACAACTTCATTGTCTTGATTATTTTTATTTTCATTGCTTTCATTACTTTCTTGATTATTTTTATTTTCGTGTTCCGTCGGTTCCAACATTCGAAACAAACTATAGCTATTTTCGTTATCACCTTCTTTATTTAAAAAATGTTGAATGCTGAACATTATTTTACAATTTAATTTAGCAGTGTATTACAGTCGGTTATTATAATAACGCCCTTTGTTTCTATATCATATTTTTTTATATATACATATATATAGTAGAGTAAAACAAATGTCATTGTCATTTTTAAAAAAAAGATATACTACACCTTTAGGAAGTAATTACGAAGATAAACAACCCATAAAAAATGCGACAACAAGTATACCCACTTCCGATGATGCATTTGCATTTGAAGATACAACAAAAATACCCACTTCTGACGAATATGATGAATTTGCAATTGGAAAAAAACAAAAAACGTCCAAAAAGGCTACAACACGTAAAAAAACACCCCAAATTTCTACTGCTAGTTGGTCTTATCGTAAACAGACTACTGCTGACAAGGCTGCCGATGACAAGGCTGCCGCTGACAAGGCTGCTGCTGACAAGGCTGCCGCTGACAAGGCTGCCGCTGACAAGGCTGCCGCTGATGAGGCTGCCGCTGATGAGGCATTTTCAAAACAGTTATTAGAAGAAGAAAAAAAAATACCACGCACAGCTTTTGAACAAGAGGATGCCTTCGCCATACTCGATTCAATAAAACACGCAACAACTCAGAAAGAGATTTCCGATGCAGTGTCAAAGTTGGACCCAAAAAATTTGGGCAAAATGATTCGTTATGCAACTAATGAAAAATATAATGCAGATGCTAGTCCCAATAAAAAAACTCCCAATAAAAAAACTCCCAATAAAAAAACTCCCAATAAAAAAACTCCCATGAAAAACCTAAACAAGACACAAATGATATTTTTGAGGACGCTTAATGCAAAAGCAAGAACTGAAAACCCACACACTCGATTTATTTATGACGATACTAGAGATATCGCAGAACTTCCAATAAATTGGACATCGGGAAATTCATCATTTCCGCGCGGAGTCATTGTTCTTATACACACACATGGCGCATTTGTAAGTTCCCGTAATGTTTTGAAATATCCAACAGACGTAAGTAAGATATTAGAGTCTGTCTCTTCATTATATTTATCTGACATCGGCTCTACTGTCTGTCATAAGACAAACCACTTCGAAAAATTCAATACAGAGTTTTTAAAGTCATTTCGTCGCGTAACATTAGAAGCGATGACGGTCGATGACCTGAAAATATATTGTGATAATATTAAAATGAAAATTAAGGGATTAGCTAAAATGACAAAGGATGCCATTATAGAAGCGATACTCGAAAAAGAACCGAATAGCTTTTATGAGAGTATAATGATAGAAAATGCGGCGAAAAAAGGAATTAAAATAGGAATTAAAATAAAAGATATTTCTGAAAAAGTACAAGAAGTTACCAAAGACAAAAAATTAAATCTGGGGATAAAACAAATTAACTTTTGGAAAAAAAGACCCGGCGAAAGTATATTAGAAAGATTTTATGAACCAGGAGTTTATAACATTCTTATATCCGACAAACAAAATGGATTCCTTAATAAAAGATACTCATGTGGTCCAGGAGTTGAACCAGACATTAATGCCGGTATAGATGATTCTATTCAAGTGGTGTACAATGGAGTAACAAGTCCGCTGAGTACAATAATTAAAATACCTGATTTTTTTGATTGCAAAAAAGCTAAGTATAATATTACAACTTTTGACCTAGTAAAGAAATTATGCGAAGTTATACCGGACCTTAAACACGTTCTAATCATTGATACATCGTGTTCGGCTTTCACAGCCAGTCTGGTAAAAGAATTGGTTAAAAAAATACCGTCAAATGCAAGTCCTCACAAACAACGTGAACAAGGACTGATTAAAAAAACACACAATCCTAAATTTCAAACATTACAAACTATGTTTGAAAAAATATACCCCTCGAAGTTTCACGGTGGCAAAAAAACAAAAAAACGACAAGACAATCGTCACTACAATAAAAATAAAAATAAAAGTATTAAACGACGCCACTAAATTTAAATTTAAATAAAAATATCTGGACGGTTAATCTACGCACGTTGCAACAACAACGTTTTTGCGTAAATGCGCATGAATGCGACACTTTGAAGAACTTGTGCACGGCAGCCCCTTCTTTTTACCCGTCTTGATTATTACACCACATACATTCGCATTTTCACTTTCAATTGTTGTAGAAGATGAAGATGTTTCTTCTTTATTTTCTTGTTGTTGCAGTTGCTGTTGCTCCTTTTGTTGTTGCTCCTTTTGCTGTTCATAATGTTTTTTACAATAGTATGCGCCATTTACCACATGAGTCGCATTGCATTCGCACGAATCTGATTTTTTTTTCTTAGTATTCTTTCTTTTACTAGCAGTTTCAACGTGCTCGCACATTCGTGATTTCATGCACACTGACTCTGGAGCATTAACCCCCCTAAGTTTTTTAATGTTATCATAGTTCAGAAACGGTAACAGCTTGTCTTGCACTCTGCGACAATATGGACATTTCATTTCATTCAAACGTAGTGTGCACGAATTATAATACCCATTTGTAGTCATGCCTGCCGACGTTTTTTGAATCACCACCTCCTTGTACAATGGAATATAATTGAATTTATGACCACAATTTAAAGTGACGTGAATGTCATTTAATGCCTCTTTTGTTAGCAAACAATTGTTGTCAGTATCAGTATCGCGAATGCTTTCATCTCCCACACATTTATTCTGAGTCATGCACTTTAATTTGTTGAAAAAATCATATTCACAATTTTCACATCCTGCATCATCCTCTCCCTCAATAACATAATATTTTTTATTTATTTCAGATACTGAAGATGTGTTGGTGGTGTTATAAACCTTGTAATTTGATTTTGAGTTCTCCATTTTTAATTTAATATTTTTATCCAATAATAAAAATATTAAAATAGGTTTAAATTCTTATTATATATTATTTCTTAGAAAATGAAACAGTCTTCTAATTGCAGCCATTACTGCAGTGTCAACACAAAAAATATAATGAAGAATCTCCCCCAAGACAAACAATCCTACAAACGTTTTCCAAAACGTCCATCGTTTCCACATCGCCAACAAGTAAGCTAAAAGCACAGTCAATGCGACATCAACCACCGGCAAATTAAATAAACGATAGGAATGAAATCCTACACCAGGATTTCCCAGAATCGCTTTATATTTACAAAGTGTCATATAAATAATAAAGATATAAATTCTACGAATATATTAATTTCAAATTTAATTATTTAATTTAGCATATATAATTGTTATTTATAATAAAATATAAAATAAGAATATATTTAAATATATTACAAGAATCAATATCTATGGTTGGAAAAAGTATTTGGGGGCCGTCAATATGGTATTTATTTCATACACTCGCATTCAAAATGAAAAATCAGCATTTTAATGAAACAAAAGATTCACTCCTTGATTTTTTTGTTCTTATTAGCGCAAACCTTCCGTGCCCCGAATGCACAGAACACGCACAACAAGAAACGCGAAATTTAGATAAATCTAAAATAACAAATAAAAAAGAATTATGCACATTTTTTTTGAATTTCCATAATAAAGTTAATGCTAGAACAAAAAAAAAAATATTTACCATCCAAGAATATGTTTCCAAATATAAACAAGCAGTTACAAGAAACGTAATTTCTAATTTTTTTATCAATATGTCAAAAACGGACCATAATGTAAAACTCATGATTAATACATTTTATAAATCTAAAGCAATTGCATCTTTAAAAAAATGGATAATTCAAAATTCTTCAAAATTCAATCCTTAGATTTTATGTTTTATCTTTATTAGCATTATTTATATATTAATTTTTTAAATAATATATATATAATAGTAGTAAAAACCCAACAGTAGTAACCCCCCCTCAAATAAAATGCCTATTGATTTATCTTTATCCAATATGTTCAAAATAATTTCTATATCCGGGTCATTTATATTATCCGCTTTTTTAGTCATGCTCAGCATTTCAAACTCTGACATGAAGGGGATTATATACATTGCTTCCTTATTCACTCTCATCATCGTGTACTTTATTTGTTTTTCAACATTTGGAGAGAAAAACCAGGATGGAATCATTATGGACCCAATTTGCAGCATTGTTAACATTCCCGGCTCATCATTCGCAAACTCGTCGATAAATAGCGCAATTCTAACTTTTATTTTCATTTATCTAGCTGTTCCCATGTTTTACAACTCAATGAACTATAGCATTTTAACAGTTGTTCTCATATTTTATGTAATCGACTGCATAACCATGTTGAATAATCGATGCACAAATATTTATGCGATTGTTCTCAGCTCACTCATCGGGGCCAGTGTAGCAATTCTTTCAACATCAATTATGATGGCAAATAAACCCTCGTTCCTTTTTTACAATGCACCCGCAAATGCCGAAATATGCTCGCGCCCTTCTAACCAAAAATTCAAGTGCAACGTTTATAAAAACGGCGAAATATTGCAATAAGTAAATAAAATAACCAATAAAAAACTACAATAAATTCGCATATTTTATTTTATTTTATTTTATATACTTCCTGAATTTCACCATTTGTGCAACCATAAATTTTTTTTAATAATAAATGGTGTATTATGGTTTTATAACATCAAATAATTTGATTTATCATGTTATACATGTTATCAATTCATATGATTCACTATGCCATCATCTTCAAACACGTGTCAAAAAAATGTTTTAGCTCATTCTCGTCTGTTCCCGATACCGATGCGTCGGGTGCGTACGTGGTATTTCCTGCTTTATATGCCAGCATTACTGGAATTCCTGACACCATTTTTTTTTGCTTCAAGTATGCGTATAAATCAAAACACTGGTCCACATCCACGCTAAAAATATACATGATGTTCACTGGAAGAACAAGCGACACTTTATCTACAAACTTTTTTATCTTTTTGCAAGGACCGCACCATTCTGCGCCAAATTTAAATATAAACACTCCAGGATTTGTTTTTAATAATTCCATAAACACATCGCGACCTCCAGTATATTCTACAATTCGTGTCGTTTCTGCAGGTGCTTTTGTTGGTGCTGTTGTTACCAGTGGCGTTGTCGCCGCCGTCTTATCAGTCGGATTCATTTCGTTTTAATTTAATTCGCTATATAATAATATTATAATTATACTTTATATTATTATTATTCGAATATTCTAATAATAACAATGGAAAAAATATAAATTGATTTTTATTTTTTTATATTATTATTTTTCAGGATTACATTTTATTTGCCAATCGGACCACCAATGCTGCATCCTCGACGACCTCTTGCGTCATTCTCAACATTGTTTCAAATTTATTCTCCACAACCCCCCAAACCTGCAAAATCAGAAGTTGTTACTGCTACCGTTGATACTTCTTCTCCTCCTCTTGAAAAACAACAAAAAATCGAAAAACAAAAAATCAAAATTATAATCATTTCAAAAAAAACTTCTGCTGCGACCGCGCCTCATGTGCTTGTGCCCATGCCTCCTGTGCTTGTGCCCATGCCTCCTGCGCCTGTGTCTCCTCGAACAAAAAAAATCAAAATCACGATAAAAAAACAACCACAAGAAAAACAATCACAAGAAAAACAATCACAAGAAAAACAACCAACATGTTTTATCAATGATATTGCACCTCCCAGTTCCATGATTTACAAACCTTGTGGCGACTACATTGCGCCACCTCCCAAATGCTGTCGCTTCTTCATTGACAATCATCACTGTTTCCTTCGGTCTACTGACAACGCTTGCATTGACCCAATCACCAAAAAAGTATTCGGATTCTGGAATTGCGAAATCGGTGCAAAATGCAAATTGTTGCCTATAGACGACGATACTGCGTATGAATCGTGTGAAGTTTGTCAAGAAGTTTATCAAGAAAAAGAAACAGAAAAACAAAATGAAGACTTCTCCAACAATGAAACGCTTCCCGCAGTTCCCGCAGTTGAAATGCGAAAAAAATCAGACGCAAACCGTTCAAGACTTACAGGACAACCTGCCGCCTTACTTCGCCACAAAATTGCAATGCAATACGGAATGCATTCTTTCAATTCACTCGGAAATCGAATTCGAACTCATTCAACTAAGTGAAGAATTGAAGCCACCTCCATGACATTTGTGGTGTTGTGCTTGTTGTGCTTGTTGTGCTTGTTGTGCTTGTTGTGCTTGTTGTGCTTGTTATTTGTGGCATCTCTAAAATTAACGAATTCGGCGTCTGCGCTTGAACCTGATTCTGATTCTGGTTTTGAATGCAACTCTCGCATCTAAACTTTGAATCATTCACACTTTTTTTTACAATTGTTTTATTCACTTTACACTCGTCACACCTAAACATTCTTACTTCATTATTTCTCAATACTACTCCACTTCCATACAAATCATACGTGTCACAATAATCAAAATCAAAAGCTTGCATTTAATGAAAATATATTTTAATGTATAATAATATGAACTCACATTTTTATATCATTTAAAATACATATATATAATAGTTGTTAGTTATTTAGTAAGATTGAATTTAATAATATATCAAATAATAATTCAATATATTAATATATTTTAATAATATATTGAAAGTTTATACAACTTGTCTAAATTATATATGAGAACAAAAAAAAAATATAATAAATCAAATATTTTCAATAAAATTGCAACATCTGCAAATAATGGGTCAAAATACAAAAAAACACGGAAAATAAAACGAGGAGGAGGAATTTTTGATTTTTTTAAATCAAACAACACCAATAATATCCAATCAAACAAAACCAATAATATCCAATCAAACATACCCATTGCCTCGCTCGCATCAACCACTATTCAAAGAACCAAAATAGTTACTGGTATTCTTATGTTGTCCACAATAGCTTCAGATGCCTTATCAGATCCAACCGTCTTGAAAGTAATTACGGGAATTGCAAGCACATCTATTGCATTGGCATCAGGTGGCGCAGTACTAGTCGGAATTGCGGTGATTACATCTGCATGGTTTGTAATTAAAGCAAAAAAACAGGCATACAAAGGATTGATTCTGGTGATGGATGAATTGTATTTGGTCTTGCAAAAATTGAGCGATATTGTGAATGTTTCTATGCATATTGCCGAAACGTACGGGTTCCCAATAGATACACGTAGTGTTACTACTGCAATGGGAACAATTATGAAAAAATTTGACGAGTTGTTGGACGCAACTACTGATAATGATTACGCTGAGATAAAAAGAAATTTGTCTGATTACAAAAAACTTAAGCAGAAGTTTGATAATCAAGCAAATTCAGTAATTAATGCAGTAAACAATGCACAAGATGGCGATGATTTGAACGACCCTCAAAAAATAACCTTAACCATCTGGACAAGAATCAAAAAAAGCAACATAGTAACATCCGCGAAACAAGTCATCATGTTCAGTGCGTCTGAATTTGTTAAAGAATTAAATGAATCCGTTGCATATCTTGCGTTGCATGTTGCTGGTCTTTCTGCTTCATTTTCAATTACCTACATGACAGTTGTAGTGCAATTATTAGTTAGTGGTAAAATGGCCGATTTGAAGACGTTGCAAGAAAAGGTGCTCAATGATAATAGCTTTCATTCCATGCTGGAGGCGGCGTTTGTTATTCCATTGATGCAGGCTCTAAAATCACACAACATATGTGTTGAAAAAGATACAAAAAACACCTACGTATGTGATAAAAACTTTGTTGATGCGGCAGAAAATGCGCGATTATATATGAAAAGCAAATTGAATAATACCGAAAGTGTGGTAAATGTATTTTATACCAAAATGAAAAATTTAAGCAAAGTTGTTGAATCATCAACAAAAATATCATCAGTTCATGAAGCAACAATATTTGCGACTGCTGTAAATGAGGCATTTAAGAATGATAAATCATCGGTTTCAGTGACAACATCATCAGAAGCAACAACGCTGTCACCAGCAGCAGCATCAGAAGCAACAACAGAAGTAGCACCAGCAGCACCAGCAGCAACAACAGAAGCAACAACAGAAGTAGCACCATCAGTACCAGAAGCAACAACAAAAGCATCACCAGAAAAGACAACGATATTACAAGCATCACCACCAGCAGTGCCGGAAGCAGCACCAGCAGTACAATCAGCACCAGAAACAATGGAACCAATAACAAAAACAGCACCAGCAGTACCAGAAGCAGAAGCAACAAAAGCAATAATGCTAGAACCAACAATACTGTCAGCAGCACCAGCAAAAGCAAAAATGCTGACACAATCAATGGTGCCGGCACCGGCACTGGCACCAAGACGGGCAGCAGTATCAAAAACAACGCCAACAGCAGCAGGATGAAACATATGTGTATCAAATGTAATTGCAAATCTGTATTACATAATCATCATTTTTTTTTATAATTTCAAATGGTTTGGCACACCCAATATGATTTTTTATTTTGTTTTTATTTATTTTTTTATTTATATTTTAAAAGTATTTAATTTCAATAAAATATAAATTGAATTTTTATATTTTATAAATAAGTTTTGCATGTTCCCAATCAACAACCAACGTACATTCAACAATCATGCCCTCTGCCAAAGCTGCATCCGCATCCGCTGGAGGAAATAAAGGAAAAGGTAAGAAGAAATCAAAATCCAAAACTGCTGCTGTCGGTTCGGCCGCCATGGTCGCTCACCAGCCTCAAAATAGGGCTTCCATCCCTCAAACTTGCAAATACGACATCAACCAGGTGTTGAACGACGCCGGCGGGTATGTCTGGAAACTGCCAACACTCGAACACGTCAACCGCTATCTCGTTCTGGGTGGCGCGAAAGACATGGGCAACTACTACAGACAATCTTCTGATGTAAATCTCGAATGCGCGCTTTCTGTTCTCAAAATGATTCGTGACCCCGATGCCACTCAATTCATTCAACTTTGCGCCCTTTTGAAAGCCGTTTCAGTCGGCGGACGCGCCCCCAAACAAGAGCCGGTTCTGCTTTCGCTTGCCGCCGCAATCGTCTTTGCAAAGACTCCTGCCGAAAAACAAATCGCATTTGAAACAATGAAGGAGTGTGTCCGCATTCCCACTCACATGTTCATGCTCGCCGGGTTTGTTCGCGACTTGTCCATGTCAAAACCCGAGAAAAAGGGAAAGGGATGGGGCGCCGGGTTTCGCAAAGCAATCTCCCACTACTACACTTCGCGAAATGGACGCGACCTTGCATTTCAGATGACAAAGTACCAAAATCGTGAAGGATGGACTCACGCCGACATCATTCGCATGATTCACATTGACCCGACAACCCTCGCAGACGACGGCGCACGTCTCATGTTTGACTACGTGATGATGAAAAATGCCCGTAAAGCAAAGGTTCCATCTGAAAAAACACTCGCCACCTTGAAAGCAAGCGGAAAACGCATTCTTCCCAATCCATTCAAAGCGCCCACAAAAGAGGAATTCCTTGCAAAATTGAACTCAATTGAGACTCCGCCCATCCCAACCCAGAAAACGCTCGCCCAATTCACCGCTGCTGCTCCTGTCGCCGCCGCCGCTGCCACTGCAGCCAAATCACTCGTTGGAGGATTCGTCGCCGCCGTAACATCCGTCATGCCTTCTGCTGCTCCTAAACCTCCTGCGCCTGCACCAGCCACGGTTGTCGCAGCAGTCGCAGATTCCGACGATGATGATGAAGAGGGCGGCGCTACAAAGAAGAGTGGAAAGAAACACCACCATGACCAGCTCACGCAACTTCAACAAGTCGCACATCTCCTCAAACACTTGCATGCAGTCCATGAAGCAGGGGAATTGAAAAATGTCGCACTTGCGTGTGCTCTCATCCGCTCGGGTCGTCTTGTTCGTGAACACATTCCAACCGTCCTCTTTGGAAGCAGGGAAATCTGGGCAACACTGCTTGAAACAATGCCCCTGGAAGCTCTTTTGCGGAATTTGGGGAAAATGACCCAGAATGGAGTTGCCGGTGACAAGTACAAGGAAATCGTTGCACGAATGAGCGACCAAACAGCAATTCTGAAAGCGCGCATTCACCCCATCAAAGTCCTCGTCGCCTCAAAAGTGTACAAGAACGGACATGGCGACCTCGGCTCTCTTTCATGGGTTCCAAACTCCTTCATCGCGAATGCATTCACTCAGCTGTTCCGGCTGTCGTACGGCACCATCACCCCAACCGGACAATCCATCATGGTTGCAGTCGATGTCAGCGGAAGCATGAGCTCGGCGGTTCTCGGTTCAAAGGTGCTCACTTGTCGCGATGCATCCATTGCAATGGCGCTCCTCTACCTTGAAACCGAAAAAAATGTCAGTGTTGTCGGATTCTCTGCTGGATTGACTGACATGAGCGGACCTTCCTCGCGAAACCAGTTGCGACGCGGAATGACAATTGATGAAGGACTCGCCGCTACAAATGGAATGGCTTTCAGCTCCACTGACTGTGTTCTTCCCATCTTGCACGCAATCAAACACAACCTCAAGTTTGATGCATTCATTGTTCTCACCGACAACGAAACCTACGCACCCAACGAACACCCCCAGTCAGCGCTCGTGAGGTACCGACAAATGATGGGAACGGCGACAAAACTGATTGTCATCGGAATGACTGGAAACTGCTTCACCATTGTGGACCCAACCGACAGGAAAACGCTCAATCTTGCCGGGTTTGACACATCAACACCTGAAATCGCTTCCATGTTTCTGCGCGGGGAAATCTGAAGAGAATACACGATTCGAGACCATGAAAAAAACAAAATAAAAAAAATAAAAAATAAAAAAATCTCAATAGAGATACAATGTTAATGCACCCTGCAATAGTGCAAATATAAACATTGTAATTAATATTTTTTTCCAATCTTTTTTCGATGGATTTGTAATCTCTAATTTTTCATTTGACGTTTTTCCAATATTATAATGAATTACATTTTCAACAATATTTAAAATTGCAAATACTATAAATGATATTAAAAATATATGAAATGCACTTTTTTTATGATACAGTTTATACAAAATTCCAAACATGATTAATTGTGCGTTTTATAATTTTAAAAAATTACCTATTATATAATGTTTATATAATATATATATAATGAAATAAATGGTTTATTTGCGGTGAGTTTTACATTTTTTTGATTTTGAATTATATTTTTTTGATTTTGAGTTACATTTTTTTGTAAGGTGGGATTTGGAAATGCGTTTTTTTACCTTTTTCATTTTTTTTCCACCAATTTTTATGTTGGATGACTTAGCGGAATCAAACTCCAAAACATCTGAACGTTGTATCAACGTCCTAAGATTGTCAAAATGAAATGCTCCAAAAATAATAACAATCGTTTTTAAGGTTGAATTTTCACTTCTTGCTCTTTCTTCAACTTTTCTTATAATATCTGCGTCGCGAGATGACAAAATTGATATGCAAACTTCTCTTAACTCTCTATCATTTCTTGTTTCTGTTTCAATAAATGATTTCAACTTGCGTTTAATGTCTTCAGACATGGGAATATCATTTAAATAGTCACTTTGTATTAAATCACTCAAAATGCTTTTATAAAATGAATAAAATTGTTGGGGTTTTCTTGAAAAGGCGGCAGCCACCATTTGTTCATACGTGGTAGTGCCATTCACTACCTGAAGCAATGGCCAATATTCTTCTTTTGCTCTATCCATGAACCACTTTGGTTCAACGGTCTGCGAATCTGGAATGCCGGGTCCTGCTGCGGCGCCAGTGCCTGGTTTGACTATTCCATCCAAAATATTTTGTAATTCAAATGTCTCTAATAATAATTTATTCAACATCATTGATTTGGTTAGAGTGTCATATTCCAATAGAATTCTATCATGCAACCTAAAGTGGTCAGCAAATAGCTTGAAGCAAGGATTTACACATCTTCCTTCTGAAACTAATAAAATTTGCGATGGCGTCATTTTGTGAAATTCAATGGCCTTTAATTTTGGAAGATTGTCTTTAGCACACTGAAGGTCATTGTGCATTTCTCCAAGCAACACCACTGGAATTTTCCTTAATGAAGCTGGTGCTGAAGCGGGTGCTGACGCACTAGCTTTTCTCGCATCTAATAACATCGAATCCGCCGCCGACCGAATCAGCGTCAGTCTAACGGTTGCGACTTTAATATTAGACTCATCGTCATCGAGAATCACTTGCACCTTATTTTCACCTGGGAATACTTCTCGAATTGTTCCAACCTTTCCATTGTATCTCGAGGCCGAGGCACTTACAAGTCCGTCAACTTTAACTTTTGCTCCTATAACAAAATCGTCCATTTTATTTGTATATTAACTAAACATTTTTAATTTAATAAAAGTATATAAATAAATATAAAAATAAATAATTTATTATACTATTAATTTTCATAAGAGCATTTTGATTTTAAAACCGGATTATATTATATAATCTACTATACAATGTAATTATAATAAAAAATGTAAATAAATAATAATTTTATTGACATTTTTTATATTTAGTAATAATTTATAATATCATACAATATGTATAATACACTATATTATAAATCTAAAAAATGGGTTCAGGAGCCTCAACAGCAGCACCAGCAACAGGAGCAGCACCAGCAACAGCACCAGCAACAGCACCAGCAGCAGCAGGAGCACCAGCAGCAGCAGGCGGCGGTGGTCGCAATAGAAATCGCAATCGCGGACATGGCAGAACCCGCGGACACGGCAGAACCCGCAATCGCGGACACGGCAGAACCCGCGGACGCGGACGCGGAAACCGCAGACATTAACAAAAAATCATACCCAACACTTCTTGAATCGAGGAAACCTGAATAAATACAATTGACTTTATTTCATCTTTTGTCCCATTCTTTTCCATGAACTCGTCATAGTCTTTCTTGTTATCTTTAGGAAAAATGAAGGTTGTTACACCTCCATTTATCCCGCCCATTATTTTCAAGTCCAATCCGCCAATCGCAGTAACGTGTCCCTGTAAATTAATCTCACCCGTTATTGCTATCCGATTATCTATTTTTTTATTCGTCAAAAGACTGTATAAAACACACGTTATCGCCGTACCGGCCGACGGGCCGTCCTTCGGTGTAGCGCCTTCCGGACAATGAATGTGAATGCCCTGCATCTTCGTCTTAGTAAACATTTCTAAATTACGTGCCATTTCATCTTCTGTCAACAACGACCACGCCAGCGTCTTTGCAACATTCATGCTCTCCTTCATGACATCACCCTGCATTCCCGTCAATTTCAAATCAAAAAAGCGGTCACAAGGAAAAAAATGTGCCTCTATCGGTATTATTCCGCCACGACCCACCGCATTCGCCCAAAGACCATTGATTATACCCACCTTTGAATTCGTGCTAATCTGCTGAACTCGAATTTCATGTCGCTCGCGCAAATATTTCGTCTTGATTTCTTCATTCGTTATTACAATAGGAAGAGAGATGGAATCATTATTACTTTTCGTTTTCATTTTAATGCATTCAAGATTAATCTCTCCAATAATTTCAAATAGCAACTCTTTTAACTTCCTCACACCAGGCTCGCACGTATATTTTTCAATTATAAACTTCAAATTATCTTCAGATAGTTCAATCACGCCATTCTCTAAACCCATCTTTTTATACAACTCCGGAAGCAAATAATCTTTGCAAATTATCAGTTTCTCATCTAGAGAGATGTGTTTAAATTTAATTCGATGAATTCTATCCAATAATATTTTATCGACGGCACCAGGGTCATTGTATGAAAAAATAAAAAGCGCTTTTGATAAGTCCAAGTCAACTCCATTGAAATACTTGTCTTGAAAACAATCATTTTGTGTCGAGTCAATCAAGTGCGTTAATATGCCCACAATTTCGCGACCATGGTCCGTATTGCTTATTTTATCCAACTCGTCAATAAATATTATCGGATTCATGCATTTTTTATCCATTAATATATCCACAATTTTACCCCACATTGACCCGACATATGTATAATTGTGACCTTCCAACGTGCTGCCATTACTCGAACCACCCATGGCTATAAACGCAAACGGCCGACTTTCACCATTATCATTTTTTAAACAATTCGCCAATCCATATTTCGCCAAACTCGTTTTTCCGATACCCGGAGGACCTTCAAATCCAAAACAGTAACCAGTTGATTCTCCGCTAATCCACTGACCTATTATGCGTTCAATTTGACGCTTTGCCTGAATGTGTCCATGAACCGCCGAATCCAGCGTTGCAGAAACATTTGTTACATAATCGCCAACGCAAGTCATCATTCTTTCCATCTTGCTCGAATCATTTATCAAATCACGCATTAATAATATCGGTGACCCACATTTCTTATCCAAACAATATTCGCCCACCAACTCTTTGAAAAAATCATCGCACTTTTGCAATGCACAATCTTCATCCTCGCCTTTTTTATATTTTTTCAAACTCATCAATGCAATTTTAAATACATTGGCAACACAATATTCTATCGATGTCTTTATGTGCTCAATGGTTTTTCCTGACATCGCCACAACAACAATATTTAGTTTATTTTTTTTTATAAACATTGTTATTTTGGCCAAGATGGTCAGCAACATATCCTTCTTATGATTGCTTATCAAATGAACAATGAATTTATTCAAATACTTTGATGCAATCTCGTCTATGCGATTGTTAATTTTTATACACGAATTTTTTATTTCCAAGATTGTTATTTTTTCTGTTGTTGCTGCTGTTGCTGTTGTTGCTGCTGTTTCTGCTGTTGCTGCTGTTGCTTCACTTTCCTCATCATCGTCATCGTCTTCACAAAATATGTTTTTAGAACGTAACTGCATTTGCGAATAAACTTCCTTCACCCCCGCCATTTCATCCAATATTTTTTCCCTCGCAAATGCGCCAAAAGGTATCTTTAACAATCCGTCCAAATACTGACGAGCCTTTGTGGTCGTATCATCCGATTTGGATTTAATCTCGCGCAACTTTACCATTGCTTTCTCCTTTACCGCATCCGTTGTTTTCAACAGGCAAATTTGCTGCTCCAAAGGAATACTGCCAACATCGTATTTTGAAATAGCATTGGCATAAGACACCGTTTGTTTCATCGCATCCTTGAAATATAACTTCATGTTCCAGGGCAAACTGTTGAACAGCGCTGTTTGCTCATTCGACTCCACTTGCGGATTTATTTCATTCGACAGCATGTCGTACAATAAATATGACATATATTTGTACTCGTGCTCGTTTGATTTCAACAACAACTGAATAAGCATAGACCGTTGAGAAAATAAATCGGTATTTATAAACTCTTTTACGAGCTGTGATGTTTGCTTTTGCTTCATAAGCTGAATCACGCTTACGTTTGATAAATATTTGGAATATAATTCGTCATTTGAAAATACCAAAACGTCCTTTAATGATAGCGACTTTATATACTTGGTGAACGACTCTGCCAGAAATTCCGGGTCCTTGGGAACATTTTTCCACAAATTTGATATTCTATTTGTAACATATTCGCATGAAATGCAATCCAACAGAACATTGTCCACAAGCCCGTTTATTATAAGCGTTTTTTGTTCAACATAGTTGTGCACCGCAACCTTTATTCCAAATACACGACTCGCAAAATTCTTATTCGTCCTTGCCAAATCAAAACAATCCAAATTCATCGATTTTTCTACTATGATAAAATCCTCCACAATTCGATTTTTTTGTACAAGCTTGTCGCTCGTTGCACTCTTTCTCTCATTCTTCCATGGCAATACTTTAAAATGTATGGGATGAAAATACATTTTCAAAACCTCGTATTTTTTATGGTCCCACTCTATTCCTGATGCGACCCCTCCTGATGTCGCATATTTTACATGGTCGCTTCCAATTGTTACTTCAAGCAAGTCGCCAATGCAATTAGTGCCATAGTTTCTAAATATTGACGACATTTCACTCATAACTAACTTGATTTCATATTTTAATTCCAATATCGTTTTACTGGAAGAAGCAGAAGCAGCAACAGAATGCAACCCTGTCTCAATCCCATCAAAATTTTGATATATTTTTTCTAAATATTGTATTGAAAGGTTTATATCATTTGTGCTCAAAATATCAACAAGTTTATACTGATGTTGTGCAAGAATTGTCTTTTGAATCATCTCTCTTAACCTTTCTATTTGCAATAACATGCACGACACTTCGGCAGTTGTTACTGTCGTAGTCGCAGTCGCAGCCACCAACAAACATTCGGATGACGATGGCAAAGACTCGGTTTTTATTTTAAAATTTTTAGTTTTCATTCTTTTTCCTTTTATTTTTTATTCTTAAATTTGTTTGAATTTTGTTTATTTATAATGTATATATTATTTTATTTATATATATTTTACATTTTACATTTTACAATTGAACTTGTTTATTGCATTCACGTAATTCCGTTTACCATCATAACATATATGCATAAAGTTATTAAAGGTTGTGTCATATACATATATAACACAACAAACATCATAACAAAATGGGAATACCTTCTTACTTTTTACACATTGTAAAACGCCACCCGGCTATTCTAAAAAAAATTGCCTTGCTCGGACCCAATATTGATAATTTTTATGCAGACTGCAATGGCATCATTTATAATGCGGTGTATGAAACTGTCATCGGAACAAAAAATATCGACGTATATGAAGCCGAAATTATTATTGCCGTATGCAACAAAATTCAAACTTATATTGACATGTTTCAACCTAGAGAAAAAATTATTATTGCATTTGATGGCGTTGCACCTGTCGCAAAACTAAATCAACAGCGCGAACGTCGCTACAAGTCTTGGCTCACCGGCGACTTGCAAAAACGCATCGATAAAAATAATGCAACCAAACCTAATAAAAATGCAAATAAAAATATGAATGCAGTAAATCAAAATCCAGACACATCTGCAGTCTGGAATACTAGCTCCATTACACCCGGCACCGCATTCATGAATAAACTTCACACCCTCGTTACCGCACATTTCAAGTCCAATCCTAAAGTTATCGTTTCTTCCAGCTGCGAATCCGGCGAAGGCGAACATAAAATATTTCAACACATTCGAGATTTTCCCGATGCGCACAAAAATCAAACTACCATCATTTATGGACTTGATGCTGACCTCATTATGCTTTGCCTCAACCATTTGCACATTTCTGAACGCATCTTCTTGTACCGCGAAACACCCGAATTTTTAAAATCGGTCGATAGAACCCTCGATGAAACGTGCCAATATTTTGTCGACATTCCTGAACTCGCGCAATCCATCATCAAATACATGAATTGCATGCACGATAGCTGCGGACAAGTCAGCGAAAAAATAGAGTTTCAAAATGAAAAATGCAGAATGTTCGACTACATTTTTATTTGTTTCATGCTCGGAAATGACTTCATGCCCCACTTCCCTGCAGTCAACATTCGAACCACCGGAATTGACACGCTCCTTGAAGCTTACCGCAAAACCATCGGGTGTAACCCGGGCGAATACCTTATTTGTTTGAAGGGACATGCTGTCCCCTCTGACCCCTTGCCCATATTTGAAGGGAGGGGTCAGAGGGGAACCGTAGGTTCCCTTGTATACATAAACTGGACCAACTATAAAGTGTTTGTCGAACATCTCGCGAATAACGAAGACTCCCTCTTTCGTCAAGAATATAAAAAGCGCGACCGCTTGCAACAACAACAACTCCTCCATAACAATAACAACTCCATGAGTTCATCGTTTACCGAAATTTCCGACATTGTTAGCGAATGGTCAAATGATGAACTGCCCTCCAGCATCGATGAACTAAACATGTGCCCCATCAGATATCGAACCAAGGAAAAACAAATCAACCCATTCACAAGTAACTGGGAACGCCGATACTATGAAACACTATTCCATATTAAAATGACAGCATCCGAATGCAAGAAAATATGCACGAATTACCTTGAAGGCATGGAATGGACCTTTAAATATTACTCAAGCGGCTGCGTGGACTGGCGATGGTCTTACAACTATCACTATCCACCACTGTTGAAAGACTTGCTTCAATTCATTCCCGATTCCAAATGTTACAATTTCCTAGAGGTTAAAGCGCCAGACCCCATTCGCGACGTTGTTCAACTTTGTTACGTGCTTCCTCGGCCCAGCCTGCATCTGCTTCCGCCCAAAATCGTGGACAAACTTTTGAAGCGGTGTGACCCCGAGTCCCTTTATACCACCAACCATTGCGTAAATTGGTCGTTTTGCAAATTCTTTTGGGAATGTCACACCGAAATGCCACGTCTCGATTTGAACCTGCTCGAATCCATTTGTTCTGATTAATTTTTTTATAATATTTTATTTAAAAAATATAAATTGATTTTTTTTTATTTATTTTAAAAGTTATCAGTTCTCGGACAAACCAACACAACACAATACTTTTATGAAATCTTGGGCTTCAATTGTGAAAACACCGGTTGTTGCGGTTGTTCCTGTTTCAACTGCTCGACAACAACAACAACAACAACAACAAGGCGACATATTCGTTCTACTCCCACCAAAAATTCAAACCAAAAAAAATGGTGTCAATAGCGGTGGTGCCGGCGCTACCTCTGTAAAAGAAAAAGAAATAACATCATCACCACCAACACCTGCACATGAACCACAAGAACAAGAACCCACCACCACCACTGCGCACGCCACACAACAACCATCATCACGCACCGAGAATTCTCGCCCAGAATACAAAACCGTGTCTCGACCTGACGCTCCAACTGTTGTTCCCATCTTCAAAGATGAAGATGAAAAAAATAAATGGCATGATAACGACTACAAGCAAGATTGCAAGTATTCTCAAGAAATTCATCATCAGGCAATGGAAAAATGGAGAACGGAAAAACGCTGGCACGTTGTTCCAAATATGACCGACATGACAAAAGAACAAGAAGCCGCAGGGTTCAGAAAGATTTACAAGTCGTACATTCAAGTGGATCAAGAGCGGAGCACTTTAGAACGTTGCCCTCACTTCATTCTCCCATCCGACTACGGATACCTGATTCCATGGAACTCGGCACAAATGACAGAGACGTTCGCGGATTTCCTTGCAACGTTATTCTATAACCGCGCTGATGAACTATGCAGATGCAGAAACGTTGAAGACTTTGAGAAAGTTTACAATGCAGCGGCTGAACTACAATGGAGCAGCCAATGGTGCGATTGGAAGTGGAAAATTCAGCAAGAGTACCCTGCTGAAAAAGCCCTCTGGACCATGTCCACAAAAGCAAACATGTGGCCGGGTAAAACATTTGCGCCACGCCCTGACGACTTATGCGGTGTGTCGGGTTCTGCCTCTGCGTTAGCCCAAATTGGCATCAAAAAAACGCCGAAATATGAAGTTCATACAGTCAAACGTGGCGAAACCGGCATCTGCAATGTCAAAGACTTGAAAACACTCGGAAAAAAAGCCCCGATTCGTTGGTATGTGTCACCAGCTTACTTGAAAAACATGAAACGATTTCAGTTCATGTTTGAAGAAAATCCTAATGCCCGCGCTGATTACGACTCTGATGACTGGTTTGGTGACTGGTAAGCGCCACGTCACTTGTGTAACACTTTGAAATAAAAATAAAAAATCACTAATGTTTTTTATTTTTAGTTTTTAATTTAAACATTTTTTAACCAAACACGCAACTCAGCTCCAATGATGATACAAGTAAAACCATACATCACCTTTTTTACTGTCTGGAATAATCAAGTTGAATATTTCCGGATTATGCACACAACATGTTGACAAAACTTGCTGGTCACACCCCGCAAAACATTTCCCGCATAAATATACATCTAGCGCCTTGTAAAAATTCTCATATAACCGATTAATTGCCCTAATATTTCCACCAAACATTGCACCACTTAAATGCACAGTGTTGTAAAATATTACCTGTTTCATTTCTTCTTCAGCGTATGGCCGCAATAACACAATGTCAATCTTGTCATCATTCGAGATATTTTCATACCTCGGAAAATGTTCCAATTCATTTGACATTGTCGTTGTCATCGTCCTACAGCTGCCAATGTCTACCCAAACATACTTGTCGCTGCCATATATGTTCCGCTCTATTGCCTCCTTCAGAAACATCAGCTTGGAATTCCATATCAAGTAACACTCTATTGTTCGACCGCACGATTTTTGCGGGTCCATCCCATATTGTTGAACCCACGTTTTCAGAGAATACCGCTTCAACAACTTGAACTCCTTCATTTCCATACTTATCACTGTAAAAGATGCACCCAAGGCATTTTTTTTACACGCGGCATTCATGTATTCAACCAACTCCGAAGACGTAAAAATTACCATTTTACAATTCGAACCAACGCGCAACAGCAAATTACTTATCCACGCATGATACTGTTTGGGTTCATGTTTTGACTTTACACAATAATACGCTGTTACAACCGTAACTGTTCCAACTTTTCCAACTGTTTCGTCGTTGTTGCTCATATATTTTATTGGACTGTTGTTGTTGCCTCTTATCTAATAAAATATTTTTTCATTCAAATAAAATACGAATTCCGATTATTGTATCACGATGATGACGACATTAGCACCGGAACTTTGCGTCTTGTTTTCCTTTTATGACTACTACTAACCAACCGTTTATCTTCAATACGTTCTCCTATGTAAATGCGATTTTGATTATTATTATCGCCATTATTACCACCAACTTGCGCCAGTTCTAAATCAACATCAATCATAAATATATGGTTTGTTGTATCTTTGAAATCGTGTGAACTCTTATTTTTATCCATTGTATATATTTTCATATTTTTCGATTTGAATTTCCTGCACACTTCCACGTCGTTTAATAAATTACAACCAAAATCACCACCAAATATAATTCGTTTTATTGGACCACTTATTCCTATGTCTACAATGACTTGTCCGCTCCTCAATCTCAAAAAATATTTTCGAATTACATCCAAAAATTCAAATACTTTCCCGCTATTTATACCCTCATCAGAAATGTCAACACTGACATAGACCGTTTTCGAATCCGCGTTTCCAAGGTCGTCAAATACTACACCAGCACTATTCTTTCTTATAAATTTATAAAAACTGCAAAAATTAATTTGTTTACGTGCATTTCCTAAATCATTTATAATATTATTTATATAAAACTGTTCATTTGAAGAAAAAAAATCATCGTTACCATCTTCATAAATTTTATTTTTAAGGTTACCTTGACTCTTTAATGTAATTAAAGAATTTAAATATTTATTATAACTATACACCAAATATGCGACACCTGTATTCGTGTCTGGTTCACTGCATATTCTAAAATCATAAGATATATCGGGTGTTATTCTTGTCTTTTCTTTATATACTTTCGTTTTTTCTCCAATTTTTACAATAAACGCTTTAATTGGTTGGTTTTGGTTTTGAGAAAGAATTGCGTCAAATCGTGTTCTCCATGTCACTCTATCAAGCACCTCGTATGGACCACGAACACCAGCAGGAAGAAGAGGAGGAGGAGTAATAACTAAATTTACATAATCGTTACAAATTAATTCAGCCAATCCATTGCACCCAGTGTAAATCAACATGAATAAAAGGTCATTTATAAAGTTATACATTTTTTCTGCTATCGCATCGGTTGTTAGTTGACCTATAGCGATTGTTGCTACAGGTGCAATTAAATCTATATCTGGATTATCTGGATTCCTTAATGCATATACAAAATCCATAATATTTTTAATCTTTTTATCAATGTCATTGCATGCTGAATCCATAATTATGTTCTGAACATGTCCTGGTGCTAGAACAAACCAACTAAAACCGCTCAAATTTCTGTTGATAGCAGGAGCAGCAGCAGCATTAGAAAGAGCATCTCTTATTAAATCAGCATTCATCTTATCTAGCCTTGTTTTAGTTATTTTTGAGTCAATATCATCATAATTCCGAACATCTACATCTTGAAGAAATAATACCATAGAAGGATTCAATTTGAATATTTTTCTCATTTCAATTACCTTGTCAATAAAATCATCGAATTTATCAGTTTCATCAGTTTTTGATTCACTCTCCAATTTCCATTCGCCTAATTCCTGGTAATTGGAACGGATAGTAAGAGGATATTCTTCTGTTTCTGTTACTGGGTTTGGGTATTTCAATACATTTTGATGTGCAATAAATACCTCGCCGGTGTCTTCCATATAAAACATATCCATAATGATATTATTTTGTGCAATATTTATATTTCCATTACTTTTAGCTGAAACAACTTCAATAACTGCTGCTGAATTTTTACTTAAAGTGCTTACATTACATGTAAACGTGAGACTTGATAAAATCGGTCCCACAGTAATACTCATAATTAATACATTTTGAACATTATTTCCATCACTATCATCTTTTGTAAGCAACAATGTTTGACTAGTATAATCTGGTTGAGCCACAACTAGTGGTGGGGGGACTAATACAATATCTGGTGTTTGTATAACATTCAATTTTGACTCTAAATCAAATATATTCAATCTTGTATATACATTTGGTACAGCTGGATTTAAAAAACCCGTCAAACAAAATAAATACTTTTTTAAATTTATTATTCCATATTGAAGTGACGCATAAACAATTTGGTCGGCGTTTCCTGCAGCATTTACACGAATGGGTTCAATCACACTTGCTTGGTTGTAATTACTTCTAACATCAGCGGCATCATATTCACATTTCAATGTTAATTTTATAATTCCATTACATTCTGGTACAGTTGCAGGAGGCATCGCTACAACACCCCCTGGTACCAGTGCCGCCTTTGCCACATTATACGCAATATAGTCAAATTTGAAATATCGGTTGATTTTACCACCTATAAAAAATACAGTTTCAGATTTATTATCTTCATTTTCTTTTTCTTGACATACAATTGAAGTTACTTCAAACTCACCAACAGTGGTGTAAATTCCGCTTCTAATTACACCTCCTTCTATTGCTGTTTTAGTATCTACTGCAACCAATCGCGCTTCAAAATATGGATTAGGATTATTTGGATTATTTGGATTATTTGGAGTTTTTCTAATTAATACACATCCGACATTTGTTATTCTTTCTTGAACGCCAGCAACCACAGCAGCATCATTATCATTTATTACATCAAAAACAAAAACACCTCCAATTAGTGCAATATACCCTTCAACATCTTGAGCTTGTGCTTGTGCCCCTTTCGCTTTAACTATTTTTTTAGTTTTACATATGCATATTTTGTCCACGCGATAGTTAATATTATGAACAGGAAGAACAAGAGTTTCATTGTAGAGTTTTATAACCTCATATGTCTTTAAATTAATCATCGCTGCGTTTACACGTATATTGATTAATGGTTGAACTACAACAACATCCTTGGTAACAGAATCATACCTAAAAGTAGATATTTGATTAAAATTTCCACCAACCAACATGTAACCATCTTCCCCTTCCACATCTAAAATATCCATACATAATACATTACGAGTTGGTTCTGTTTCAATGAATTTTGTCAACTTGTGCGTATTCAATTCTAATTTATATACTTTCCCTGGTCGTTGCGGATTTGCCGAAGCACCCATTTCTCCCAAAAATAAAACAGGATTATTTCCATTTTTGTAATATGCCATACACTTGAATCCTAAATATGAATCAGAACCTCCTCCTCCTCCTGCTGCTCTTCTATGTTGAGTAAGTTGAGTTCTGTTCAAATCATAAAAATATTCATTATTGAACTTGTACTTTTCATTCACACGAATGTTATAATACACATCATTGTATTTAATTGGAAAGTAATTTGAAACATTCCAAATATCCGGTACCTCATACATTTTTACACCGCTCTGTTTTGCCAACTCTAAGCATACCGTTGACGACTCTTTATCATCGAATTTTCCTTCGCCTTCTTTATCTGCCGCTTCACCTTCGCCTTCTGCTGCCCCTTCTTTACCTTCAACATCTATTGCAAGTTGGTCATCATATTTGCTTTGTTCTTCAGATTTGATAAGGTCCTCCCAAAAATTATCCCAAACTGCTGAAAAATTAGAGGCAATTAAATTTTTTTTTACAGCACAACCCACCCGTAAATTATTCGTCTTATCCTTATTCTTGAAATCCGCCTCTGTTTGTAAAAATAATTTCAAGCACGTTAAATAACTGTCGTCGTCATATTTCTCTTGTTTCACAAGTGTAGATGTTATACAAGTTCTTTGAGTGGAATAAATATAATAAGGAACGCTCCCTCTAACAAAAAATAAATTATTCGGTGAGAAAAATAACTTTATCAGGAAATTTATATTGGCTTCAACATTATTTTTTCGTTTTGACTCGGATATAACAGAACGCAAATGCGGCGGAACAGTTCTGGTAACAAGCTGAGCCACAATGTTATTGTATTCTTTGGAAGTAGAAGATATAAGCCCGCCCTGTATTAATGCAACAACCCTGAATATTTCCTCAATAATTGACTTGTCATTATTGGATATAGATATATGCGATGCTTGCCCTTTTGGTTCTGTTACCATATTGAAAACAATTTTCATTGGAACAAATGCCGTATCCATTGTTTCTTTGGGTAATTCATTCGACTTGGCGCTGTATATGAAAACGCCAGTCCCTGTAGAGTGAATATACGCATATTCAGGTGTCCATTTTCTTAAATCTCTTTTAAAATATCGTTTGCACAGTTGTTGCAAAAGAGCGTATCCGCTTGTTTTGTTGCCGCCAACGATTTGCTGTTGTGAAGGCAACGATAAAATAACATCTGGTCCAATGTGCGTTTTTACCATGAGCATTTTACCCTCTCTAAAGTCGCATAACCATAGCACTACCCTATTCAATTTAGTATCTGTTCGCATTGTCGTCTGTATGGAAACTTCTCTCAATTGTGTTGACGAAATATTTGTTTTTTCAAATGCTCTTCTCTGCACTTTCAAAATCTCACCGTCATCGTTATAATCTTCCATGTACCTTTGCCGAAACAGGTCATCTTCATATCCATACCCCAAACGACCTTGACCTTGGCCTCGACGACCAAACTGATATTCATATTGGGCTTGTTGTTGCCGGTCTCGCTCTCTTCTTCTAATCAACTCAATTTGCAAATTACGAAATTCGTCGTCTTGTGGTGGAATTCCACCCACCTGGATTCTTGTTTGATTTTCCCTTTTACTTTCATCAAACATGGAATCAAAACCGCTCCACCTACTCGAATCAAACGTTCCATATGTTATAAAGGGATTCATCAAAAAAGATGAATTAGGAACTTTGGGGTCATATTCCACAACTTGATTGGCTACTGCTGCCGCCCCGGTATTCACTTTAACTGTTTTTGAAATTATCGTTTGATTCCGGGTTAAAGAATTTGAACTTGAAGAAGCTGCAGCAAAAGCACCGTAATCTCCAATAAATCCTCGGTCATTCCACTCATTCACCAGAATTATATTTTTTATTCCGTCCCTGACATCGTTCAAATCATAATCATACAACTCCGTGGTCACACTTAAAAATGATTCAATATTATCCACATTATCACCCGCAACTTTGTCTTTGTACATGTTATCAAATAATTCGGTTAGTTTCAATGAACACAAAACGACTTTATATACATCGTTAATTACCACATTTCCTTGTCCTCCAAGAGTTTTTGAATCATTCGCATTTTCTTGTTCGGCAGTTTCCGCCAACTTCTTGGAATATTTATATAATGCATCAAAAAATAATTTTCTAGCCTTGGTTCTATCCACCGATGATTTAAGTGCGGCTAAATATTCGTCGCTCATCATTATATCAGGAACACGAATTTCAATAACTGATTTTTCTTGTCGCGTTTCCTCGTTACTGTTATACCGCTGTAACCTTTTCATCTCTTCCAACTCAACATTTTTCGCTACAATCATTGCCGCAGCATCTTCTCTTCTTCCTCCTCCTACAACAACATTACTGCTGTTACCTTGTCTTCTAAATCTAATGTTTGTAGGTGGAGAATTTGGATTTGTAATTGTTCCATATTCTCCTTCTTCCTCAAGTAATGATTTCTTTATTTTGTCTTTATAATACTTTTTTGCACTTCCAAGGATGGTTTCCACTACTTTATTTATATACTTTTCATATATTTTCAAATTGAATTGAGAACCTTCTTCTTCGAATATGCGCTTGTGAAATGACGTATACATACTACTTAAATCAATACCCCACGTGTTCAAAACATGAAGTTTAGACAAAGCATTACTCGGCATGGATTGTTTTGTTGCAACCAATACAAACTCGCCATTAAATAATTCTGTAATGCGCTGTTGACTTCTTGTATAAACATAAGGACCGGGAGGACCGGGAGGACCGGGAGGAAGAACACTGACATCAACATCTTCAAGCGTGGTTTTGAACGCGTTGAACGAAAGAGGATTGAACAATCCTTTGTCGATTGCCATTGTCCCTCGATTTGTCCTCGCGTCCCATTGGTATCCTATCACATCGGCACACATGTTGTAATCATAACAAAGTATACTAGACCATATGTCACCCACGCCATTGTATTGTTCATCTGTTAGTTCTGTTATCTTGTGGTCATGGAATCCAATTACAATAGGGGGTGACGCTTCATTTTTTTTTACTAACAATGTACCCATATTTTGTTGCGCAGTTCCGCCACCATGATTTGAAGCCACAATAAGTCCGTCAACACAAGAATAATACCCTTGAAATTCACGCAAACCGTCGATTGTAAGCGGCTTGAAATTATCGTATCCAAGTGAATATTGTACTGGTTGTCGTGGTGCTGGTGGTGGTACTGTTGTACCAAAGTTTTCATTATTGTTGTACTCATTTCCCAAATTCGTGTATACAACCATGGCATTCCGAATTGTTTTAACTCTTCCACCAGGTATCTCCCGAATTGTCGCTGTAAACTTTCCAAATACTGTTACTATTTCCGGGTCATTTATATCGATTTTTATTTTTTCAATAAAATCGCCGTCTGAAAATGTAACTGGCAAAACAACATTTTGTACATTTGGCCTTGCCGGTGCATTCAAATGGTCAATAATAGAACATGAAAGAATATCTCGCTGAACAACTCCCGCTGCAGTGATACATTGTCTTTTCAATCCAATCCATAACATGCTATTTACTATTTCAGGATTTACTCGTTTCAACCCCACCGGTACTGCAGCTTGATATAACATATCATTCAATGCGTTGATTTTAGCTTGAATGTCATTTAAACGCCGAGTTGCCGGTCTACCAGCAGGTATCGATGAAACTTCACCCAAGTATTCCTTCTGATAAAAATGGATTTGTTTGTTTATATTGAAAACGCCCTTATTTATACTTACTGCCCCACAACTTATTTGTAAACGTGGAGCTGCTGCTGGATTTAGAATTTCGTGATTATCTCCTCTACCGGCAGCATCAAGATATGGAAGATAAATGTAAGTGTCGTCATTTGCTATCATTTTACCAATTATACACTTGGAACAAGTTTCAATGTACATATTTAAAATAGACATTACTGTGCCAACTACTACTCGACCACCGTCAATCATGGGTATATCAAAAACGGGAGGGTCGACTAAACCAATTCTATTACTTGATGATGGCGGGAATACCGCCCCCCCCCCCAATCTCGTAACCTTCCAAAAGATTCGGAAAGAATCGGATGGAATATTTCTATTAAGATTAAGTCTAGCTATTTCAGCTTGTACGTTGGCGGGAGGACCAACACCATACGTACCATTCACATCAGCAAAAGGTAACCCATCGTCCATTTTCCCAGGAGTCCAAATTACATTATTCTCTTGATTAACCATAAACATTGGAAGATTTTCAGAACCATCATATTGTTCAATGGTATCAAAAATGCCCGCGATTTGAAAAACAGGGTAAATAAATGACTCGTCATCCTTATTATAATTCACCTCAACAACACTGTTTACTGTTGTTGGTCCGCCAACAGCAATTGTAAATAATAAAATGTCATACAGTTGCAACGCTTTCGGCCGAGGTCCTATTTTAGTTCCAGGGTTATAATATTTAACACACCCTGTTGTTATGCCAGTTGGCACATCTAAATAATCACCATAAATCAAATACTTGTAACTTTTACTTGCGTTATCATAATATGGCGTGATTCCTTTTACCGTAAATGGTTTAATAATGGGACGAGGCTGGGGCACAAGTGGTGCCGGTGGGCCCGGATTAAGAATATATGGTCGTTTTATTTCAAGTTGAAATTGGTGAAACATTTCCAGCTCATTTATTTCTCCATTTTGTTTCTTTGATACCGTTTTAGTAAATACAGGACCGCAAATCGCATAGTGTAAATCACACATTAATTTACTGCGCTGTTCATCACAGTCGTCATACATTAGCGTTTTATCGAGCGCTTTTCTTATGGTTAAAAGAAGAGTCTCGCTCACATCATCTTTTCCCTTTCCCAACCAAACTACATCTTTAAATTTGGAGACATTCACGCGCTCTTCAATGAATTTATCAAATGCTTTATCAAATGCAGGCTTACCTTCCATATCTTTTATTTCAGGTGAAGGAATACACGGATACCTGTAAAAAAGGCTATTCAATATATCTGTATAAGTAATCACCGGGACTTTTGCTTCAAGTAATGAGTTGTTTATGTAAAGTCCCGTTTTTTCCATGATTTCAGTTTTCAATTTTGCACCATTATTCACTTTACTAACAATTTTACTTAAATCAACTGCATCTAAAGTAGTTATTGCCGGCGATGCAACAGGTGCCGCCGGATTAAACACTGTAACGCAAAACCCTGTTCCGCCTGTGAAATTTAAAACACCATAATCGGATATTCGTTTTAATTCAGGTGGTGGGCCCGGAACAATTTGTGAAAATCCTAAATAATCATCCAGCATTTCATTCACCTTGATTTTATTTCTATTGTTGGTTTCGTCTTTTGCCAATGCAAGCTCTCGTATCGTAATTTCAGGAGTGATTACAATTTTACCCACGGGTGCAACCGATGAAGGAACACCAAAAATACCCGACGCGTCATATACATCTCCACTAATTTGCATTCTTGTTTCAATTGTAACAGTTTTAGAAGGTGGTGCTGGAAAGGCGTTGACATATCCCATTCTACGTTCGTTGAGTTGTCCTACTTGTGGTCTGCTATAAAATCTATAACGAGGTGGAATAAATCCTGGTAATAGTGCTAGCCTTCGAACATTTGACCCTAAGATTATAGCCAACTCTTCATCTATTATAGTAACAGTTAATCTTTCTCTTATTCCAAGTGGCGTTGTACTATATGGTTTAAATTCAAACTTTACGTGATTTGCAGGAGCAACGGCATCCAACGTAATAACCATTTTAGTTTCATATTTTTGAGTTACGTCAATACTGACTTTTCCAATAAAGTCATTGATTGTTTTCGCCATGACGTCTAATAAATGTTGAATGTCTCTATATTCGCCTTGCGGAATTGTCAAGGTTTTAGCCACAGGGATATACCCTCCACTAAGTTGAAAAGTATTATTTGCCGGAATAACAACGTTGGGTATAGCCACTACTGCACCATACCCCGGACGAATAAATCCGATAGGATACTCGTCATGTATATTTGGAATAATATTATCATTATCATCAGTCATTAATTCATTCTCAGGAAAATATAGTTTAAGCTGCATTTTTTTATTTTCATCATACATGCAAGTCCAGATTGTTTCTCTTGCAGGAACGTTGTTTACAGCATCACCTTTCCACCTGCATTTATCGCACAACTCTTTTTCAATCGCATTGCCCAGCGTTGCAAGGTCATAATAATCTTCGGGAATGGTAATTTCAACTGGTCCGTTATCATACGCATCAGTAATGAAATCAGAAACTACCAAAAATTTATTATTTCTATTAACATGTGAAATTGGAGCAACTTTATCGGAAAATATACTTTCAACAAATGCAGCATGTGATGCTTCGCCCAGTATCGTTTTATAACTGTTGCGTTGAACTTCCAAACGAAAATCATCAACAAGTGCTTCTAGTGGAGTAACAAGTTGTCTTAATGCGGTTAACTGATCTAAAAATCCTGGAAGTTGTTGGGCTGGAGGTAAACGCAATGCTTGTAATGCTATATAAAGTCCAGCAACAACATTAGTATTTGGAGCAGCAGCTGGTGGCACTGGTTGATAGTATGCTCTTTGAATTGCCCCAATAATTTTATCCAACGTTACCCTCAAATAGACAATATTATAATACAACATATTAACCAGACCACTAGTATTCAAAGCACTTTCGCCCGATTTTATTTCTTGAAAAATATCCTGAATTCCTCCATTTTTTTTATTGAATGTAAATATTCGAAGTAGGTCTGATTGAAAATTCAACATGAATTTTGAAATAAAATATAATTTTTCCACCTCATCTTTAATCGCGGCATTCGCAAAAGTTAATTTGAAAACTCTTTCAAGCGTAGAATTAATATTGGTCCACGAATATTTTACCGGATCGTTTGTACGATTGGCGGGAACAATTACATTCGTCAAAAATGTTTGGTCAGTTGGTTTGATGGTTCCTGGTACCCCTCCCCCCAACATAAAATTATTCAAGTTGTCATAAAAATAACTTACAATTACAGGTTGAAAAATGGAAGTTAATTTTTCTATAATTTGTTGCATTACACCACCAATGTTTTCTTTATCTGTTTGCAGTTTCTTTGACATTACAGGTTTAAAAATGTTCAACACTTCTCTAAAAAAATCTGGGCTATTTTGTTTATATTTCATCCAATCAACAATGGTTGTAGAAAGAGAAGTTGCATCTTTTATACTCGCAGCACGGGCTTCTTTAAGTGTTTCATTGTATTGGGCACGCCGAATCTCATTTGAGAGAATTTTGCATGCCGCTTTATAATTTTTTTTTTTGGTTTCTAATTTTATTTTTTTATTTTCTTCTTTTATCAATTCTTTTTGTTTGGCTTCTTCTAGTTTCATTTTTGCATCTTGTGTCAAATTCGCACCAACTGCTAGAAGCTTTATGTCGCTCAATTCTTTTTTTAATTTTATAACAGCATTCGAATTATCCCGTTCTTTATTTACATAATTTTCACCAAATTTATCGCAAAGATTTATAATTCTATTTTGTTCTTCACTTCCAAGAATCTGTAAATACTTGTATGCATTAGAATCTGTTTTTTCTTTAACAGGTGTTTCAATGTCGGATATCGGTTTGGGAAGTCGAAGTAAATAATTATTAAAAGCAAGACGATTCAAAAAATATTTTCGACGGTCATCTTGTAAAGACCCGGGCAAAAATCCTGCCTCGCTAAATTCAACATCAGACGTAAATAGTAAATCTTCACCAATAAGAGGTTTTGTCATTGTTTTTGGGTTGTACAAATCTTTAAAACTAGGTTCAAATGTCCCCGTGCCACTTTTCAAAATTTCAGTTTCAATGAAAATTTTTAAAATTCCAATTTCATACATGTCTTGAATTTTCACTTTTATTGCATCAAACCCAACCCCAATGTTACCTTGGCTAAATTGTTCATCTTTTTCAATAACAGTTAAATCATCGTCTTCATACCATTTTTTTTTTGCAGTTACATTCGTCGTCGCCGGTTTACTAGTGATTGACATTTATAAATATGTATAGATTATCTTGATTGTATGTTATTATTTTATTTATTAATTAATTATTAATATATTGATATATTAATAATATTAATTCTGTTTATTATTATTTTTACTATATAATTTTATTAATTATATTTATTATTATTTTACTGTATAATTTTATTTATATATGCGCTTCTTCGGTTTCATTTTATATTTTTGCATTATCATAAAATGACAGATATCCTAATTGAACCCGATTTTCTCGTTGTTTTTTCGCTTTTTCTAAAATATCCATTGCGTCTTTTATTTCAAGTTCGCTGATTATTTTATCATTGTTGGAATCAATAGAATCTTGTAGTTTCTTAAATTTTTCAGGTAGTATGCAAAAGTTGCTTTTATCATTCAAGCCGTAATCTGCTAATATTACAAATGCAGCAGTAAGAGTTAGCGCCACATAAATATTGCGCGTTCCCATCCATGCAATCGTAAATACGAGAAACTCTTTTGTAATTGCGTATTTCAAATACGATTCGGCAGATGGGCTGAGGTTCAACTGAACATACCTAGACCCAATGTTCAGCGTAAGCATCATAATTCCCGCAAAAAACATGTTTGAATTCAACGAACTAATCGATTCATGAATATTTTTAAACATTTTTAAAAATCAAATTGATTTATCCTATATTAAATAATGATATTATTAAAATATTATTTAATATTATTATTATTTTTTTTATTTAACCTTTTTTATTTTTTAACTTTTTTGTGTGTTGATTTTGTAGGTGTTGTTGCTGGTGTTGTTGTTGTTGCAGGTGTTGCTGACGCTCCGCATATTGCGCTTTGCGTCGTTGAAAGCCACTTTGCAATTGCAATTACTGGAGCGCTAAATACATTGCTTGAAGTTGAGTCTGCAGTAACGGACGAAGCAAGTGTCATTAATTTCTTAGTTGAGTCGTCTAGTTTTGGATTAGAATCACACGTAAGTTTAAAATCATCAAAAAGTGCTTTTGGGTTTTGATAAAATGTGGCACCGGGCGCTTTTTTACACATTTCACCATTGAATCCTATTGCTGTCCCTACGAGTAGTTTTGCGTCAGCCGACGACGAAGTTGATTGATAAATTTGTTTATAAATATCCGTGTTTCCAGCTGTGCAAATTTGTTTATTTGTATAATCATAAATATCTTGAGGGGTCGGATTCGCCGGCAACGAGACTATGGATGCTGGTAAATTATTTTTAATACTCGATGTAATTGAGTCAACATCCGTCAAGCTAAATCCTTCATATGTCTTGAATGAATTGAAAAAAATGCAAATAATAAATATAGATACAAAAAGCATGTACTTGTAACTACAACTAATGCTTATTATGAATATAATTAAAATTCGACCCGCAATTGTGTTGTAATAATGCTGCATTTGACTCGAATGACACAGGCACGCGTAAATCATTCCCAGCCCTAATGCAATTTGCGAGATGAATGAGCTATTAAATAAGTTTTTTTTTTGAATACCTTTTATGTCTTTTATAACATCTCCGACTGATTTGTTCATTTTATATAAATAGGTGAAGAAAAATAAGATATAAATTAAATAATTAAATAATTAAATAATTATTTAATTAAATAATTGAATTAATAGTATATACGTATGTTTTCTAAAATAAAATCTCATTTTTTTATAGTAGAATGTCTTTAGCACAATATGCTTCACCTTATAATGACGAATCAGAAATAGATAATAAAAATCAAAAAAATCAAGGTGGTAAGAAAATGTCTGCCGCAACGTCATCATCATTATCTTCTTCATCGTTGAGAAAAACGATTAAACGTCCATTGCAGCAGCAGTCAACACCTTCTTCACAGTCGCGTGTTTCAGATTTTATGAATAAATTAAATTCTCATGCCACAACTAGCACTACAAGTTACATTGGAGATGACGGTGGTGGAAACGGAGATTCAGATGATTTAGCAGATTATAATCCAACAACCACCGACCAACAACAGCAACAGCAACAACAGCAACAACAGCAACAAATGTTTCAACAATCACCTAATGACGACAGTGCCGTAACAAAAGAAAATTTCATGGATTTACCCAGTTCATATGCGAAACAATACTATCAACAGTACATTCCGCATCACAACAAACCTGCATCTGAAATATTGGATGCACCCAAACACGAGTTGCTTGAAAAAATGAATCACATTATACACATGCTGGAAGAACAACAAGATGAAAAAACAGGAAATGTAACAGAAGAACTGATTTTATATTGTTTTCTAGGAGTATTTGTCATTTTCGTAGTGGATTCTTTCGCAAGAGCCGGGAAATATGTAAGGTAGCAAAATGTAGCAAAATGTAGCAAGTTATAAGAGTGAAGAGAGATAAATTATAAATAAAATGTAACCGTCATGTGATGATGTATCGTTTACGACACACACGTGCAATTAGTTAATCATTTTATATAAGTAATATAAACATATAAATATAAAATGATTAGCCACTCACCTCATCATGTCTAGTGATTCACAGTCAAGTTCAAATTCGCAAATAGATTTATTCATGACCATTCTTATCAACATTGGAAATTTTCTAAGTGTCATATACAATGTTCCGCAAATGTGGAGAACATATAAATTAAAAAAAGCTGATGACATATCGTCTTATTTCTTGTGGATGAGATTAGCATCAGGTATAATATGGTCCATATATTGCATATATTATAAAATGTGGTATGTTATTATTTCGTGGGCTTCTACAATCATATCAACACTGCAAATATTGTACTATAAATATTATCCCGTTTATTCACAACGCGTGTTAATGACTGATTTGAACGAAGTGCCTGAAAATGAAAATGATAATACCCGATGAATAAATCATTTTATAACAAATATATTTATTATAAAATTGAATTTATTTTGTATAAATAAACAATACACACAATGTTTCATAATGGAATCAACGCAACCACCCGCCACATCAAAAATGAAAACAAAGATTGTTCAATTCCTTGAGCGCGCATTCAAAGCGTGTAAATATGTAACACTTTTAATTATTTCAAATACTTTATTACACATTGTCGCCTATTTCATAATGTGCAATATTTCGCACCATTGTGCATCCAAATTATATTCATACTTTTGCACAGTTGACCACCTGACAAGTCTTACCACACTCACAATGTCACCCTTTACATTATTGTCCCCACATTGCATAGCAATACGATGGGTCATGATGGAAAGCGTAAACATGGTTTATTTTCAATTACTTATGCTCGGGTCGTGGGTTGTTTCAAAGATTCCATGATAAAATTATTTACTATTATTATAATTCAATATAAATATCAAAATATATCATTTTACAAACTTTTTTTTTAAAATCAAAAATGGACATTTATAAATGTCCAATTTCCATTTTTAAAAAAGAATCTTTACAAAAAAAAATCCTACAAAAATCATTATTTATTTTACGAGGCACTTGTGCGATTCTGCAGCATGCGCGGTCTCATCTATATTCGAAAAAAACGCCTGACTGCATAAGAAAAACTTGGAAAAATCCGAGAAAATCCGGGAAAATCCGGAAAAATCTGGAAAAATATGGAAAATGTACCGAAAAAATAGGACAAAATAGGATAAAATAGGACAAAAAAAAGGACACGTATAAGACTAAATAAGAACATGGATAAGAACAAAATAGGAACATTCTTCAGAAATCTAACAAAATATATCACTTTTATAAACTTTTTTTTTAAAATCAAAAATGGACATTTATAAATGTCCAATTTCCATTTTTAAAAAAGAATCTTTACAAAAAAAAATCCTAAAAATTCTATTATTTTTTTTACATGCAATCCATACATTTTCTTAGCACAATGCGTCTCGGAGATATTCGAAAAAAACACATGACTGCATAAGAAAATTTGGGGAAATCTGGGAAAATTCGGGAAAATCTGGGAAAATTCGGGAAAATCTGAAAAATGTGTCAAAAAAATAGGACAAAATAGGACAAAATAAGACAAAAAAAAGGACACGAATAAGAACAAATAAGAACATGGATAAGAACAAAATAGGAACATTCTTTAGAAAACTAACAAAATATATCACTTTTATAAACTTTTTTTTTAAAATCAAAAATGGACATTTATAAATGTCCAATTTCCATTTTTAAAAAAGAATCTTTACAAAAAAAAATCCTAAAAATTCTATTATTTTTTTTATGAGACACTTGTGTCAATCTACACCACACATGGTCTTGGTTATATTAAAAAAAAACACCTGACTGCATAAGAAAAACTTGGAAAAACTTGGAAAAATCCGGGAAAATCAGGAAAAATCCAGAAATTTCTAAAAAATGTGTCAAAAAAATAGGACAAAATAGGACAAAATAGGACAAATATGGGCTGGATAAGAAGAAATAAAAACATGGATAAGAACGAAATAGGACCATGAATAAGACTATTGAAAACACGTTGAATTTATAGGGATAAAATAGGACAAAATAGGACAAAATAGGACAAAAATAGGACAAAATTTACAATGAAATAATATACGGATAAAAACAATATAAGAATAAATAATATATTACATGTATATGAACATTTTGTATGCCCAAAGTTAAAATAAACTATGCTGAAATGTTATTTTATAAAATAAGTTGTTTATGTCCAAACATTACCAAAGTTTTCATAGGTCACACAACAAATGTAAACCAAAGAAAACATATATTAAAAAAACAAACTCAGTCAGAAAAATATTATTCCGACATGATTGATTTCATTAAAAACAGTGGAGGATGGGAAAATTGGATTTTACAGATACTGGAAAAATACGAATGTAAAACACATATTGACATTGTCTTGAGAGAAATACATCATTCAGATATGCTGAATAAAAAAATAAATGATGTTATTTTAGATAATAATGATAATAATGATAATAATGAAGATGGTAAGAGTGAGAGTGAGAGCGAGAGCGAGAGCGAGAGCAAGAGCAAGAGCGAGAGCAAGAACGAGAGCGACATCAACAGCAAGAGCGATAGCAACAGCAAGAGCAACCGCAAGAGCAACAGCAAGAGCAGTAGTGCCACTGATAAAATATTCATATGCAAACATTGCAATTATAGGTGTGTTAAAAGCAAACACTTTAAACAACATTTGATGACTCGAAAACACCTGGACGAAGTTCAAAATGGTACTGCATCATCATCGTCATTAAAAACAAGCGAAGATAAAAAAGAACTCGAATTTTATATTAATGAATGTGACGACGAGTCGAGCGATAATAAAAATGAACTAATCCTTCAGTTATTGAAAGATAACGAATCAATGAAAATATTCATGAAGGAACAGAATGATATGCTGAAGGAAATGATTGCAAATCACAATACAACAACAACAACCAACATAAGACATAAAAATATTAAACAGAAGTTCAACATAAATATCTTTTTAAACGAACAATGTAAAGATGCGATAAATATGTGCGATTTTATTAAATCTCTCAAAGTAACGTTTCATGATTTAGAAATTACAAGAGACAAGAGCCTGGAAGAAAGCGTAGGCACAATCATGCTGAGAGGTTTGAAAGAACTGGATGTTTACAAGCGCCCCATTCACTGCACAGACCAAAAGAGAGACGTAATGTACATTAAAGATGAACAAAAATGGGAAAAAGATGATGGAAATGTTAAACTTAAAGAATCGATAGATACTCTTTCAAAAAAACAAATGTATACTTTGAAAGAGCTGAGAGATTCAGACCCGGAAATAAAAACAAATGATGATAAAAGGGATAAATTTCTTGTAACAATGAATCATGTTAGCACTCCAATAACAGAAATCAGTGGGAAAAAGATGATAAAAACAATTGGGAAAGAAATATTTATTGACAAGGAATTAGATGCGTTTTGATTCATTCATTTTAGTTGTTATAGAAGTTTTTTGTGCGTTTGAATTTTATTATTATTTTTTGTAAAAAAATAATAAATGTATAATAATATTGATATTTTTTAATGCCTGGAAAAAATTTTTACAGAGGAGTGAAAACAAGACATTTAGCCAAATCAAGAAATAGACAGCAAATTGTCAGCAATCCGCCGCCTCCTGTTGTTCCTGTTCTTCCTCCTCAATCACTCTTGAACGTTGACCATTTCGAAGCGTTAGATGCTAACGATGATGGATTACTTAGTGTACAAGAATTTCTGTCTAATGCACAACCAACTTCAAATTTTGATTTTACAAGAGCGGCAGAATTAATGAGGTTGTCTATTTATGCTAATCAATACTATAATAGTTTCAAGGTTAATTCCAATCATAACTGGCAAATACCTGCCCCTTTTGATAAAATATATATAAAAAATGTATCAGTTATGTATGCATCTTATGAACAAGTGTCTAACGAACCTTTGATTCCAATAGGTTTTATTACTGAAAATATTGCCTCTAAAGATGTTCATGTATGTTGGCGCGGAACTGGTAATGGTGTAGAATGGAAGCAAGATGGTAAATTTTTTCATACAGAATGTTCTTTCCTACCAATAAAACCAATAGATCATGATAAAATAAAAGTGCATTTGGGTTTTCATGAACTTTACGTAACTGGAAGTGCCACTGCTCCATCTCCTAGGAATGCTGTTATTCAATACCTTAATAATTTGACAGACAAAAAAGACAGAACTGTTTGGGTTACTGGTCATAGTTTAGGAGGAGCTATGTCTACATTGAATACTTGTGATTTATTATATAATGTTAAGGGTTTTAAGGCAATAAGAATGTATAATTTTGCGTCTCCAAGAGTAGGTAATGCGAATTTTACCAATATTTTTAATTCTTTGACATTAATTAATGGAAAACCAGGTTCTTTTCGAACAGTTAATGAGAATGACGTTGTTCCCAAGGTGCCTCTTGAATTATCGGGATATAAACATGTAAATGAATATCATGAGGGTCTTCCTTTTGGCACTCCGTTGAATTTTATAGATATTTTTAATAAACATATTCTAGAAGAAAACCACAGTAATGTAACATACTTTGAGAAACTTGTGAAAGCAATGAGAAATAATGGAACTAGTGTGATAGTCTTGAAGAATAAACATTTTACTGCAAGCGAGTTGTTGTCTGGAACTTACACCACAAGTGAGTTGTTGTCTGGAGGTTACACCGCTAGTGAGGTGCAAGCAGCAAACTCCACTAATAGTCCATTTGTTTAATAATAATCATTGATTAGTTATCATTAGTTATCATTATACATTATACCCTTTCTGAATAACTGCTGTCATTAAGTGATTGTTGATAATGATAATGTGGCTTTGTTTCATAATAATCCCTGTAATATCTATCTTTCAAACAAAAAGCCCCACATGCTACAATAAAAAAACCACATATTGAGAGGGTTACTGGTAAAAATTCTATCATTTACAATAATATATACAATGTATTTATATTTATATATTATTCGACTATTTTATATAAATTAATTGTGTTGATTTAATAATTTTGATAAACATAATAAAAGGATAATAATATAATATAGATATATAAAATAAAAAATATGGCTGCAACAGATGCAAACACGAAAGAACAACTCGTAAAAAATGTCAAAGCATGGATACAAATGGACAATGAAATAAAAGAGTTTCAAAAAGAAATAAAGGAGAGAAGAGATAAAAAGAAAGATGTTACGGATAAATTATTGCACATCATGAAGGATAATGAAATTGATTGTTTCGATATAAATGGTGGGCAACTTATATACTCGACAACAAAAGTAAAGGCGCCTTTAAACAAAAACACTCTTATGAACGCGTTATTAAAATTTTATGAGAATGACCAGAATCAAGCGCAAAAAGTTGGAGACTTTTTGATGGAAACGAGAGAAGAAAAAATAAAAGAATCCATACGTCGAAAAAAATTATAATTATTACACCTACCGAAAAGAAAAATGAGATAACATTAATAGCGTATAAACAATTATTTATTATATGATTAATATAATAAATAAAACATGTTGCCTGGAAAGTCTTCACGAAAAAATGATACAGACAAGAAAATAAATAAAAACAAAAAACACAACCATGATGATGCAAATAACCATGAGTTATCGTTACAATTTAGTTTAGATAAACTAGATGATGCAGGTGCATATGAATTTTCAAACGGTAGCGGCGAAGAAGAGGACAAGAACGAGAACATCGGTGGAAGTTGTGAAATTTATCCGTTTGCATCAACACTTGAAAAAGATGTTGATGAATCTGAAATTGACGCCGACGGAGAGGAAGCGATGCTTCACATTTGTGTATATCAAATCAATACATCATGCGAGCTGCCATTTATCGAATACTTGATGAAAAAAGATTACAACAAGGATTCAAAAAAACAACAGTTTGAATTCCCAAGTATAAAATATGCGCCATCAAAACGAACGGTACTTGACCAAGCAAAAAGTCACGTTTCATCTATTTTATTTAAAGACAATGAAGTTGTCAAATATCGAGGACACTTGAAAATAAACAACGGCATTTATTTATTTTTTCACAAGTATTTTAGAAAACTTAAATTTCCTCGTATGCTTTTACTTGCGGATGATTTATGGTGGACAGTTACAAGTGAAATTGTAAATTTTAAAAAGGTCTTGTATATTGATGTTGACAAACGTGCAACTGACCTCTTTACAAAAAATCCCGCAATTATGCGGTTATATGATTGCAACAACCAGCCAATAGAAACACCGGTAATATGTTATTATGGAGACCAGTATCAAAAAATCACATATTTGGCTTTTTTTGGATTATTAAAGGCGCCATTAAAAAGCTCATTCGGTCCATTTTATGTAGGAACAAATTTTTTATCTTCAATGAAGTATGCTTGTTACACACACGATAATAAACCATTCGAACTGTATGACGGAACCGCGCTCACCACAGGAACCCATGGGAAATATGTTGAAGGAGGCGTGCTGAGGTCAGTGTTGTTTGTCGGTAAAATGAATGTATTTTTAAAATCAGGCATTCCTGACGACTCGCAAATGTCTCTGGAAGTTGCAAAAACAGACGAGTCTGTTCGAAAGTTACTTGCACTTCGAGATTCTAATGGAAATTGGACGGAAAATTACGATACCGCATACAGCGGTTTATATTTTGTATCTATTGACGATAATAACGATAAAAAAAAAAGAATCGCCGTGAATACTGTAGAATGGTTTTTCAAAAATTATAATCACTCGTCAATTTTGTCGTATCATATGATTGAAACAAGCAGCATTCCTGAAAAATATGACGTGGATTACACAGAATACAATATAAAATAAATTGTATATAATTAAAAATAATAAATAAAATATAATCACACGATTTTATTTACAAAATAATTATATTATAATAGTATATAATTTAAATACATTAAATATGGTATCTTTAAAATTAAAATTAATTGTAATTTGTGCTGCGATTGGTTTTGATTATGTTGTAACAACAATTATGAATTTTTTAGGAATAGACCCTAGTTTGTATGGAAACTATTTGACATTCTGGAATGCTCTGGTTATATTTTGGGTTGTATTACCGTC
>Ga0315268_10000454_pt1 | contig 48088 bp, 47 predicted proteins | sample C1_top_MG_FD_204535 | JGI IMG/M metagenome (GOLD analysis project Ga0315268, IMG submission 204535) | Sediment microbial communities from Yellowstone Lake, YNP, Wyoming, USA - C1_top | ecosystem: Environmental > Aquatic > Freshwater > Lake > Sediment | place: USA: Wyoming | collected 2017-08-01 | reverse complement strand
TACGGCGGCATCTTACTTGCTGAGGCGGAACGCCTGAGCAGGGAAGACTATAACTTAAAAAAGATACTAGTCATAAGTGCTCTTGGAACCAAACGATACTACATGCGTTTCGGATACAAACACGATGGAGCTTACATGTCAAAAACATTGGAGTAAAAAGAATGAACGAAAAAGAACCGTCAGGCTATAAAGACGCAGCCTTGGAAGCCATCAGAAAGGCTGACGTCGAAATAGGCGACCTGATCCGCGTAACCAAGAAAGAAGAAGCTTACGAAGGAATTTTGATTCCGCGTTCAGAATACGGCGATGAGAAATACATCGTCATCAAATTGAAGAACGGCTACAACATAGGCATAAACCTGACCTCAGAAATGAGGATCGAAAAGATAGGCAAGGGATCAAAACCAGCCTTTGCAGCTCCTCCTCCCCCAGAGCAAAATGCCAAACTGCCGAAAGTCGTCATAGTAAGCACAGGAGGAACCATAGCAAGCCGCGTGGACTATCGCACAGGAGGCGTGCGCCCAGCCTTAACCGCCAGCGACCTGTACAGTGTGGTCCCCGAACTGGCGAGCATCGCACGCATTGACGCCCAGATACTCTTTGGTCTTTTTAGCGAGAACATAGGGCCACACCATTGGGCAGAGATGGCGAAGGCCATCGCGAAGCAGATCACTGAAGGCGCCGACGGCGTCGTAATAGCTCATGGAACAGACACGATGGGATACACCGCTGCCGCTCTCAGCTTTGCACTGCAAAACCTTCCAGTCCCAGTAATCATCGTCGGTTCGCAGCGTTCTGCAGACCGTCCGAGTTCCGATGCTGCAACCAATCTCATCGGCGCAGTCACAGCCGCCGCCAACGCCCCATTTGCAGAAGTAGTAGTCGCAATGCATGAAACGTCATCAGACACTTCCATTGTTTTTCACCGAGGCACAAAAGTCCGCAAATGCCACTCCAGCAAAAGAGATGCATTCAAATCCGTGAACACCACACCCATCGCCAGAATACAAAACCAAGAAATGACTATGCTTACGGAAGACTATCGAAAACGGGACAAAGCAAGAAAACTTCTTCTGAAACCAGAGTTTGACGAAAAAGTTGCACTCATAAAGTTTTATCCCGGAATGAATCCGGAGCTCATAGACTGGTACGTTGAAAGAAACTACAGAGGCTTGGTCCTTGAAGGAACCGGCCTAGGCCACATCAGTAGACAGAGTTTTGAACCTCTGCAAAGGGCAGTGGGAAAAAGGGTGATTGTCGCGATGACTTCTCAATGCATTTGGGGACGGGTAAACATGAACGTATACAATTCAGGGCGGGATTTGCTCGCCTTAGGCGTGATTCCTTTGGAGGACATGCTTTCAGAAACAGCTCTTGTCAAACTGATGTGGGTTCTTGGACAAACCGCAGACCCGAAGGAGACCATGGAACTATTGACAACCGACGTCGCAAGAGAATTCTCGCCGCGGACGCTCCCAGAAAAAACGGACATCGAGTAACTTGGAGGGAACAGATACGGAAATAGATTACGAGAAAATCGGTTTGAAAGTCGGCCTAGAAATCCATCAGCAACTGAACACTTCTGCAAAATTGTTCTGCGACTGTAAGCCAGGACTTTTCAAAGAAGAACCCGAGTTGACTTTTCTGCGCAGACTCAGACCCACGCAAAGCGAACTGGGGCAGGTAGATCCTGCTGCCTATTTTGAATTTCAGAAAGGAGTAAAGATCCTCTACGAAGCAAACAGGGCGACTTCGTGCCTGGTTGAAATGGACGAGGAACCTCCACACCAGCTGAACATAGAAGCGGTCGAGACAGTTCTGGCTGTGGCTTTGACAATGAAAGCCAAGCCTGTTGACGAGATTCACGTGATGCGCAAGACTGTGATAGACGGTTCAAACACGACTGGCTTCCAGAGAACGTGTGCAATAGCCTTGAACGGCGAAATCACGGTCGGAGAAAAGACAGTACCAATTCAACATACAAGCTTGGAGGAGGACGCAGCCAGAAAGACCGGCGAAGAAGAAGGTAACACCATACGCTACCGCATAGACCGCTTGGGGATACCATTGATAGAAGTGGCCACTGCTCCAGTCATAAAGTCTCCGAAAGAAGCCCAAGAAGTTGCATTCGCCATAGGTAGAATACTGAGAGCTACTGGAAAAGTCATGCGGGGTCTGGGCACGATTCGCCAAGACATTAACATATCAATCGCAAACGGAGCACTAGTCGAAATCAAAGGTGTTCAAGAGCTTGAACTGGTCTCTCTTGCCGTGGAATACGAAGTTCAGCGCCAACTGAACCTCATGAAAATAATAGAGGAATTACAGAAAAGCGGCGCCAAAGAAGATGACTTGAAGGAGGAATTCTTCGTGGTAAGCGATGTTTTCAGGCGGACAAAATGCAAAGTTGTTCGAAAAGCCTTAGACAAGAATCAACAGGTCTTGGCGGTGAAGTTGCCAAAGTTCAAGGGTTTTCTGAAATGGGAGTTGGTGCCGCAGTTCCGGCTTGGGACAGAAATGGCGGATAGAGCCCGTTTTTGGGGAAGAGTTGGCGGAGTATTCCACACCGACGAGATGCCTGCTTACGGTGTGACGGCAGAGGAGATCGAGCAATTGAGGAAAGTTGTCAATGCGCACGAACATGATGCCGTCGTATTTGTTTCAGACAAACCGGAAAACGCAGAGGACGCTTTGAAAGCAGTTGTGCAAAGGGCCCGAGAAGCCTTGAAGCACGTGCCAGAAGAAACTCGTGCAGCAAACCCCGACGGGACAACACGATACATGCGGCCTCGACCGGGAGCAGCAAGAATGTACCCTGAAACAGATATACCGCCTGTTCAGATAACTGATGAATTCATCAGAAAGATTGGCGCGCATTTGCCGGAGCTCCCAGAGCAGAAGCTTGAACGACTGATCAAAGAGTACGAGCTGAACCAGAAATTGGCTAAGCAGATAATGGACTCTGAATACAGCGAATTGTTTGAGGTGATCGTGAAGGAAAGCAACGTTTCGCCGACTACGGTTGCCGCGTTCGTGACAGAAACCCTGAAGGCTCTGAAACGTGACGGAGTCAAGGCGGAGAAAGTTTCTGATGACCAAATGCGGGAAATCTTCATGCTTTTGGGAGAAGGAAAACTGGCTAAGGAAGCTGTTTCAGACATGGTTGTATGGCTGGCAAAAAATGAGGACAAGACGGTCCAAGAAGCTATCAAGGGGCTTGGTTTGCAGTCGGTTTCGGAGGATGAGCTGAAAACTTTCGTTGAGAAGGTTATTGCTGAGAACAGGGAGCTGATTCAGAAGCGAGGCGAAGGCAGTTTCGGCACACTTATGGGCATCGTAATGAATAGCCTGCGAGGCAAGAGTGACGCGGCTTTGGTGAGCAGAGTTCTGAAAGAAAAATTGAAAGAGGTTGCGAAATAGAAGCGCGTTCTTACTTGTAGTCTTTGAGTTCCATCAATGGCGCCTGCGCGAGCTTCACGCCTTCGCCACAGTAGGGGCATATCCTGAATTCGGGTAGAAGCGGCTTCCCACACGCTAGGCAAAGGCTCGGGAATTTGACTCTTTCTTCGAGTTTCTTTACTTCTTTCTTCAACGTGTTCAGTTCGGTCTTCATTTTTTCCACGCTTTCGGTCAAGGGCTGAATCTCCTTGACCTCTGATCGTACATTGCACATCATGTCCTTCACGTGGGCAAGAGTCTCGTTGCCTGATTCTATTGTTTCGTACATTGCATCTAATATCTCACTCTTGTCCTGCACAATCTGTGTCTCAACAGCGCTTTGCTTTTTCGCGTCTGATAGAATGGTGTTCAGGAATTGCTCCACGGGGTTTTCGAAGGCTATTGCACAGGTGATTCCCCAGAAGATCAGTGTTGCAACGGCGCTTGCCCAGAAGTAGACCGCTGGTGTGATCGTCTGGAGTTTCTCGTTAATTAAGGGATAGAGTTGGAGTAGTCTTATTGGGTTATTGAAAACTAGGGCTGAGATTGCCTCAACGAGGTGGACGAGGGATATGAAGGTGAGACTGCTGAAGAGCCACACGGTAAGCCCTTTCTTAGCCAAGTTCATTCCTCTTTTTTTCAGAAGTGTGCCGTGAAGCATAACTATTGTATCTTAATATTTAATACAATATTCCGAAATCGGAATATGTCGAAACACGTAAAGCACGAAGCGTTAACGTTGTTGGTTGGAATTTAGTCCGTGCGTTCGTCGGCGACTTCTATTTTTTGGATTTCAAGGCTTCGTCAAGAACCAGGATGTCGATCGCAATCATAGCCCCGACTAGAGCCTCAATGACTGGGAGTCCTCTAGGACCAGGCGGGTGCTCCAAAGCTCCAATGAACCATCCAATAAATGCTGCAAGAATTACTCCGGCAAGTGCAAATTCAACCTTCAAATTGCGTCTGCTGATTGTTTTCTGCACCCAATTCATATGGTTTGCGTAAAGGCTCCCTGGGCATGTAAGACTTCATGAGCAGGCTAAAGACATGAGCTACAAAGAAAGGAGAATAGAATAAAGATAGCGCGGGGCTAATCCGCAAGTCTCTGAACGGCTGCAAACTTCCATAGGAGTCCTATCGAACTTACTTTTTCCTTTTTGCGTTTCCTTCTCTCATGTGGTCTTTTTTTTCTACTTTCGAAGCATGTCGGCTCATAGGTTTTGATGGCTTTGGCTCCGATCGATACGTGGTAGCCTCTGCACAAGGCTCTTGATTTGCTTGTTTTGTCAGAACGTGCTGGCGCGATAATCTTACCTTCAGACATGAGGACCATCATCTGGCTCTTTCTTTTGCCTGTTGTCTCCTCGTCGCGCCCATGCTTGTTTGGGGTCAAAGCTGAAGTCCACATGTGTATGTTCTGGCCGCTTGGACGAGCGTTTCATGAAGCACGCACTGCAGTAGACTGGCTTACCTACCGTGGGCTTGAAAGGCACTGTGGCAGTTTTGCCGCAGTCGGTACATTTGATTTCAAACATTCTTTTTTGGAACGTGTATAACCACCTCTGTTGGGTTTTGGTTGAAATTGAAAATGTAAATTCTCAATTATCATCACTTATGGAGCTCGCAACGGACTTAAAGGTTTCTGTGGCACAAGCTCTGGAACATCATGGCAACCGATATACGTAAATCCTAAAAGCAAACATCGTACTCATATACCGTGGGAATAGGATTGAAGGATAAAACAACCAAAACAGCACACGGAAACTTTGCTTTCCGAGTGAAAATAGGCGAGTACGAAGTTGAAATAAACGGAACCCGAGAAGAAGTGCAGAAGACACTCGAAGACCTGCCAAACCTGATGAACAACGTCAACAAAGCCTTTGAGATTGTAAAACCAAAGAAGATAACGACATTAACGGTCAAAACGGAAGCCGCCAAAGAGGACAAGACTCTCCCACAGAAGTACCCCAAAATCTCGCCCACAGAAAAAGGGGACGAGGCCATTTTGAGGTTGCTTGAAACTGACTGGGGGAAATGGCGACCGCGAACAATTGATGAGTTGAAGGGGGCATTGAAGGCCAACGGGACAGACTATCCTGGACGCATGCTTTCGGCCGTTCTCATGGGTTTGGTCAAGCAGCAGAAGATCAGACGATGGAACACGGACGCGGGCAACGTGTACATTCTTGCTGAAAAGGAAGCCTTAGGCTTGAGAGGAGAAGCTGAATGAACAAGATCCAGACGCGGATAAAGACCCCTTTCGGGGAGATCACAATCGAAACCGACAGTCCTCAGGAGATTCTAAATGTGCTTGAAACCTTCCCTGAGAATTTCATGGAAAAAGTCTCCAGCCTAGTCTCAAACCGGTTGACGCCGTCAGGCGCCCAAGTGAAAGGCATCATTGAAACCACCACAGAAGGCCCTGTCATAATCGCTCATGAAAACCTTACACATTACGAAGCGATAGGCTTGACTTTGTATGCTTCGGATGAAAAGAAGAACACGGCAGCGCAGATTACCAAGCTTCTAGAATCTAGCGGCATCAAATGCATGGTCCCGGCGCGACTGAATGAGATGACGAAACGCGGACAGGTGTTCAAACCCGATCCTAACAGGCCAGAGTTCAAGCTCACCATGCAAGGCGAAAAATGGGTCGAGGGTGACGTTTTGGCTAAAGTTAGAGGTAAGATGGCTTGAGCGACGAGCCTCAGCGCCTATCAGTCCACATCAAATATGGAAATGTTGAGAAGACCTTTTCCGGCAGCTCAGAGGAAGTCTGGCTCAGCGTAAACAAGTTTTTTGGCGAATTCATTCCTTCATTCGAAATTGCGAGAAAACTTGCGTTGAACGTTGACTTACAAAAGCTGGCAAAGGAATGCGAAGGCGTTGTTGGCTTTGCACAGGAAGGCCCATATTTGCTGGTTCCGAGGGACAAGCTGACGGATAACGAGACTTTAGCCCTGCTACTCTTGGCCAACTACGTTGGTCTGCAGCTCGGAAAGGTCGAGAACGACGGGGTCTTGAAGGAAGAACTGCAACTCAAACTTGGGAAAGACGCAAAGATTGTCAGCACCCGGCTTGGCGAACTTGTCAAGGGCGAAATGGCAGCAAAGACGGCTGACGAGAAATACAAGATCACGACCTTTGGCATCGTTCAAATGCAGAAGGAGATGCTCCCGAGGATTAGAGCAAAAATGAGCAACTAGAGTTTCAAGGTCACGTTCCCAGTTCTGCAATCGCCTCAATCGCCATGGCCAAAGAGGGTATAGTTTTGTCCGGAAATGCTTGTACCTTTTTCAGATTGTCAAGCCGTCTTGACAATGACACAAGTGACGTCGGATCCGAATCGGCTGTTCTGTCTCGGCCTTCCTCAGTTGAAAGATGTATTGTCTTAAACCCTGCGTTCTTGGCGCCCCACACATCAGTTTTCAAGTTGTCGCCTACGTGAACAGTCTCATTTGGCTTTATGCTCAGTTTTCGGGTGACCATGTGGAATATTTTGGGGTCGGGTTTGCGAATGCCTACTTCTTCGGAGAAGATCATCAGATCAAAATATCCGGCCACTCCTTCTTCCTCAAGAAATCTGCGAAGGCCGAGTCCTGGAGTTAATCCCGTATTGCATATGAGTGCAATGTGCTTTTCCATGCTCCTCAGTTGTTCCAGCATTTTACGTGCATCCGGGTTAAGGTATGGCGGGACCTCAAGAATGGGAGCAATGTAAGCTGAAGTGAGTTCGTTGATCCATTCTTTTTTCAGGGTTGCTGAATCTCTTGTGGCGTTCCTGATGATGAGTTGAAGCTGGTCTACGCACGAAATGTCTCTGTCGGTTTCCCAGACGGACAGGAGTTTGGAAATTGTTTTCTCTAAAGCTAGGGATATCTGCTCGACTGTTGTCTCAATGCCGAGTTTGTTCAATGTGTTTGCAAGATGTCTGCATCGAGCAGCAGTTCTTTGGGTGTTGGCTCCGCTTTTTTCGAAAAGCAAAGTCTCCCACAGATCAAAAGTCACTGTGCTGATGCCCTGTTTGCCTACGATCAATCCTGCGACACCAGAGACTTCTTGTCTTGTAACCTAGTTAAAGATTCCATAAATGCACTGAAAAACTCTTATGACTTGGATTGTTCATGGAGGTGGTCTCTTCTGTGCATATTGGTACCTCCGCGGTTTACCTTCTCTTGTCAATATTCCATCCTTGACGAGGTCAATCAGCGCATGGGCCACTGCCGTGCGGTCATAGTGGAACCCGCGTCTTGCCAGTTCACTATGTACCTCGCTCAAGCCCTTGGCCGCGCTGAACCAGTTTTCTTCCCACAGTTTCTGGATTATACCTTTGCACGTTTCTGCTCTGGGCGGCGGCGCGGGTCGTTCAGCCATAACGGGCATATCTTTGAGTTTTTCGGTCACGGTTGAGAGGATTTTGTCCACTGTGGGCTGCAGTTGGTCTTCTTGGCATTCTATTTCGAATTCTACCTCTCCTATTTTCATCTTCACGCGTATTGGCGGTCTGGCTTCCTTTTCCGTCAACTTTTCACCTTGTTGTTTATTGTATTGTACATCTTGTACATGCGCAACACTTAAATATGTCTTACGCAAACAATTGGCTATTGGTGAATCTTGGTGATTGAACAATACCCTATAACAACAACCCCAAAATATAACTTTCCACACCAAAGCATGGACGTAACATTACCTCAACAGTTCATAGAACTCAGCCTGCACTCACTTCAAAGTGTGCACGGTCAATCTTTTCAACTAAATCAACAACCCATTCAACAAATCAACAACAGAGGAGAACATCCCCAAACCCTGACGCTTAGACATGACCCAATACTCCTAGAACCGACCCATCAAGAAAGCATCGTCGCCGCAGTAGACACTTCCACCATAAAAATCGCCGAAACGACCGCAGGCATCGTCATAGCCGTGCGAGGCGCCAACGTCTGGAAGCAAAACAAAACCTACCGATACACTCGTCTGGGTCCGTTCATATTCCACGTAACTGAAGAAAACAAACGAGAAGTCTACAACACGTTGGAGAGAGCTTACTTCGGCTATCCATACGAGCACAATCATCAAGGCACGCCGAATCTCATGCAAATGCCAACCCGCATAGCAAGCCTGCTTGAAAGATGGCTACAAACCATGCTTTCAAAAACCCTGGACAATGCACTCATACTTTTTGATGGATCACTAACGTCAGGCACCGCAGACACGCCTACTCAGCGCATGAAAGAGATTCTGGGCGCTGCAAGAAAAAGGGGCAACATCGTCTTAGCGTTCTCAAAAGTGACCACCCTGAGAGTCAATGGGCACCTCATAACCGACCTGCTGCCAGAACACAAACCGCCATATTTGCTTGAGGCCGCAGGTTTGACGCTCAAACCGCCCATGGTTTTGCTGGGTGACGTTTACGTGGCAAAACTGACCAAAGGCAACTTGGCCTTCAGGCTGGACATCGACCGAGAAATTCCATTTGAGCCTAGAATCGAAGCAGTTAGAAGGCTCTTGGGCAACGACTTGTTCACAGAAAGCTATCCTGAGACCCTGCGCTTGGCTCACATTCTGTGCACCTTCACGGCTAATGAAGTCTTAGCCATGCGACATTTCGTCACCCGCAGGTACGGGCTTCAGATCATCAACAGGCCAGATATGCATAGGCTATTGTTCGGTCCGTTCGGCAAAGGAGAGAGCTACTCATGAAGCTGTACAAGAAAGAAGGCAACATCCTTCAAATTCTGAGTTTCTCAAATGAAACTGTGGAAAAGGGCGATTACCTGCTCGTTGAGGATGCCGAGGCGAAAAAAGCCTTAATCGTGCAAGTCATTGATGTGCAGTTTGCAAGCATCCCAGGCGTCCTTGAAGAATTGCTCCGCAGCCTGCCAGACGGAGGCGAACTGATTCGAGGGGAAGACATTGATCCTCTGGAGATCGCTCCCCACATCACGTACATTCAAGACGCCAGTCTGCTCATCTGCAAAATCCGGGCAACAGCAGAGAATGAAAACCTAAGCCCAAGCAGTTCTTGGCTGCCTTCACGCTCGCAGTCAACCATCAAGAAGCTTTCACTCCCGATGTTACTGAAGCTTGCGAAGGTCGACGGGAAACTTCCAATAGTACTAGGCGGAACCAAAGACTCTTCCTTATTGACAATTGACGCTTCATCCCTAGACGGTAGGCTAAACATAATAACGGGCAAGAAGGAGACGGGCAAATCTCACTTGTCAAAGCTTCTGATGGTGAACTTGGTCGGATTCAAGGCAACGGTTGTCGTTTTCGATTTGAATGGTGAATATCTGAGCTTGGGGATGACGACGGATGGAAAGAGAAACGCCTATTATGACAAGATTCACGTTTTGACGCCGTCCCAGAACTTTAAGCTGGCCTTAAACCAATTGAACTTGCACGTTTTGTTGGGCATTCTCATTCATGCACTTCATCTGCCCGGAACGAGTGCCCGAGAGTTCAGGCGCATATGGCAAGCTTTGAAAGAAAGAGACAGTCTCACACTGCACGAGTTGGGTGAAACCATCCGCAATTGGAACTGCAATCAGCATGTCCGTGATGCACTTTTCTCGCGTTATCATGCGCTTGTAAACTCAGGCTTTTTCACGGACAATGTTGCGGAAGCTACTTTGCTGGAGGAGTGTCTGTTGAAAGCGAAGGAAAACGGGGGCGCGGTGATAGTCAATTTGCGGAACACGTCGGCGATTGACCGGCAGATAGTTGTGGAATACGTTCTTGGGAAGCTTGTTGATTCATTGACTAGCTGGAAACTGAAAGCGGTCTTTCTCTTCGCTGAAGAAGCGCACCTCTATCTGCGTGAAACCTATTGGGATGATATTGTCACTCGTATGCGACACTTCGGAATTTTCACCACGTTCATAACGAATCAGCCGGACACGATTCGCGAAAATATCTACCGTCAAGCCGACAACATTTTTCTTTTCAACTTCACAAATGAACATGACCTGGATGTTGTTTCAAGAGCTGCACGCGTTGACGCAGAAACTGTGAGATCAATTGCGCGAGATTTGCCACCGCACTATTGTCTTGCGTTGGGAAAGGTGGTCAGGGATTTTCCTATTGTCGCCAAAGTCAAGGCTTTGGACGTCAAAACGATGGGTGAAACTAGACTGTTTTTCAAAGACTAAGCAGTCTCCAAGCTCAACCCTTAGCTGTCTGAACCCGTTCCTGCTTTGCGGCCTGTTCCTTGATCATTCCTATGACTGCCTTGTGCCTTTCCTCATCCTCGACAATCCACTCCAATATTTTCATTAGATTTACCAAGTTCACGTTGAGGTCTTTTGCAAGGATCAAAGATTCGAAATTCAGATTCCGAATACAGAACAAGCGCAGGCAGTCGCTCAAAAAGCGTTTTCACCAACGATTCTCTGTTGAAGAGTCGAAAAAGGCGCAAATCGGTTCGAGCGTTGACACTGTTTCCGAACCCGAGGAGAAGTTGTTTCTATGGATTTGAATTAAGGGCTCGCAGTTTCTCGTGGTTCGTGCGGAAAAATTCCCTGAAAGTCTTGGTCAAATCATGTCTTTCCACATCTTCAAGAGTAACCCATTTCAATTCTTCAGCGTCACTTGCGGCTCTTGCCGATCCGCTCTTCAGTTTCACGATGTAATCGATTATCACAAAATGATATTCTATTTCGCCTCTATCGTCGCAGTCTACGTTATCCACAACATCCATGAGCTCAGGCTCATCAACTTCAAGACCAGTTTCCTCTTTGACTTCTCTTATCACGGCATGTTCGGTGCTTTCGCCAAGTTCCACCAATCCGCCCGGGACACTCCACTTTCCCTTTCCAGGTTCATTCTTTCTTTTTTCAAGCAGAATCTTGCCTTTGGAGATTATGATTGCCCCGACGCCTACGATCGGCTGTTTTGGGTAGATTCGCTTCAAAGCTCAAGCTCCCAATGCCACATTGCTTTATTCATACCTTAGGGCTTCTACAGGTTTAAGTCTTGACGCACGCCACGCTGGATAAATGGCGAATACAACGCTGACCACCAAGCCGAAGGCAAGGGCGCCAAAGAATACCGTCGGAGTCAGGACAGGCGAAATTCTCATCGCGACAGTATTTGCCGCTTGGTTTACTTGCTGTCCCCCGCCCATTGCAGCAAACCCAAATCTTGCGAAGATTTCTGCGAGGCCCATGCCTAAGATGATACCAATTACCCCACCCAGCAGGCCGATTATGACTGCCTCGCCTAGGAAAATCAGCAAGACTGTTTGGCCTCTCATGCCTAATGCCTTTAGTATGCCGATTTCCCTTGTCCGTTCCATCAGTGAGACGATCATGATGTTCATTATGCCTATCCCTGCCACTAGCAATGAGATGCCAGCGATTCCGCCGAGAAAGATCGTTATGACTGAGAAGATTGACGAGATCACTGTGAGCACTGCAGTTGCGGACGTCACGGAAACTTGACTGCTGAAAGCGTCTTTTATGGCGGCAGAAACATCCTTTATTGTAACATCATCGCTGCTTTTCAACAGCACGACTATCGTGTCACATTTATCCGTGCCAAAGAACTTCTGAGCCTGCGAGATCGGAATGTAAACCCCAAAGTCCGAAGGCCCACCAAGACTGAAACCTCCGACGTCATTGAGAACAGCGGAGACATTGCCGCTATAAGTTTCATTTCTGAGCGGACGACTGCTCGCGTTGGTCCAAGAGATTTCAACTGTGTCACCCACGTTGGCGAGAATTGTGGTATTTTGCCAAGGGTCCCGCACCCGAGCGCCGATCACGATTGACTGATCATAAGGGGTTGAGGAAATCATTCCGTTTGCAGCTTCAAAGGTGCTGTTGTAGATGTTGCCATACTTCGCAAAGTCTACGCCTACAACATTAACCAGAAATGTTCTTCCACTAGCATTGACGTAGCACGTTTTCTGAATTATGGGCACTGCCATACTCACATTCTCTATGCCCTCTATCGTGTTACTGTCGTTGATGAAGAGTTGGAAGCTGGATTCCCCCATTCCAAAGCTCCGAGGCGAGACTGACAGAGTGTTAGTCGCAAATCCTTTTTCAAACTGGGCAGTTATCGAATTTTGAAATCCCTGACTTAATGAAAGCAGTGCCACTATTGCGGCGATACCGATGACCACGCCTAAGGTTGTCAGACCTGCGCGCAGTTTCCTGAGCCTTATAGCACTAAAGGAATACGAGAAAACATCGAGAACTTTCATGTTAGTTCACGTTCTCCTGAACTATAAGACCATCAGACATCAACACTGTTTTCCTTGTCTGCATGGCCAAACGCTGGTCATGTGTAACCATTATTATTGTCACGTCTTTCTCCTCGTTGAGTTTCCTGATCAATCCGACTATGTCATTAGCGGTTTTGGAGTCAATGTTGCCAGTAGGTTCATCCATCAAAAGAAAGCGTGGGTTATTCGCCAAAGCGCGGGCAATTGCCACACGTTGCTGTTCACCACCGCTAAGTTCAGCGGGTTTATGATTCATTCTCTCTTTCAGGCCCACAGTCTCTAACAGATCTTCGGCACGCTTCCTTCTTTCAGCCTTGTCTAAGCCGGCTATGGACATCGAGAGTTCGACGTTTTCCCTCGCCGTAAACCGTGGGATTAAATTAAAGAATTGAAAGACAAAACCTACCCTGCGCCTCAAATCCGCCAACTGGTTGTCGTTAAGCGTTGAGACATTGACGTTTTCTATGAGCAGTTTTCCGTCTGTCGGCTTGTCTAATGCGCCGATTAGGTTGAGAAGTGTGGATTTGCCGCTACCAGATGGTCCAAGAATTGCAAGGAAGTCGCCAGTCTCAACTGTCAAGTTGATGCCTCTCAGAGCTTCGACAGACACCTTCCCAAGCATGTAAGTCTTTTTCAGATCGACCGCTTCGACAATCTTTGTCACAATGTCCACCAATTCTGAAGCCTATTTGCTTAGGAATCTCCATGAGATGACAATACTTATGGTTGCAACTATGACCGCAAATATCCCAACATATGCGAAGTCCAAGCCAAGTTGCGCCCAGTTAGTGTCGAATATCAAGAGCTGTCTGACTGCATCTGTCGTGTATGACAGCGGGTTAACGTTGGCTATGGCTTTCAACCAGTCGTACGGCATCTTGTCGATAGGAAAGAACGCATTGCTCGCAAACATCAGCGGCAGGTTTATCAGGTTGACGACAGCCATTGGCGTCTCTATCCTCGTTGATCTGATGGTGATGGCGATGAAAAGCGAAGACAATCCCACGCACACCAGGAACATAATTGCGAAGATCCCTAGCAGGTTGAGCAGGGTGAAGTGCGGCCCAAATTGAAGACCGAATGCGACAGCAACCAGTACTATAACGCCTGCTTGGAACATTGATCGCAACGTTGCGGAAAGAACTTTGGAGAATATTATTACTGCTCTGGATACAGGTGTGCTGAGAGCCTTGTTTAGGAAGCCAAGACGCCTGTCCCAAACCACTGACATGCCACTGAACATCGTTGTAAAGAGGGCCGTGAAGGCAATCATACCGACTGACATAAAAGAGAAGTAGTCGCTTGTTCCGAGGGTTTTCAGCAGGACAGCTCCTGGATCTACTCCGGGGATTGACGGAATAAGAGCGCCTATGTTCAGGGCCTTTCCAAGCAGACCCATCCACAGGATTGGCTGGATTATAGATAGTATGAATATTACGGGGGCTTTGTACCATTTTTTGAGTTCTCGGTTGGTCAAAGCCCAGATTCCATGAAGCCTACCAGCACGATGCTCATTCAAGTTGCTCATCTTCTTGCCCTCCCCATCGTTATCCTTTGCGCGGCAAAGGCCTCTCTTGACTCTTCTGCATCCCGCATAGACTTGCCTGTATACTCCAAATAGACCTCGTTCAATGTAGGTTCTGTAAGTGACAGCTTCGTCACAGTGTAACCTTTCTTCCGCAAGCTTTCGATTATGAATGGAGCGGTCACCTCTCCGAACTCAGCCTTGATTCGATATGAACCATCTTCCTTTTTGACATCTTTCACATGCTCAACTTTCCGAATAAGCTCGATAACGTCGGCGTCCTCCTTGATTGCCAAAGTTATAACGTCGCCGCCCAAGCCATGCTTCAGGTCCTCAGGCGTGCCGACCACGACGATTTTTCCATGATCAATTATCGCCACTCGATCGCAGAGAGCATCTGCCTCCTCAAGATAGTGCGTAGTCATGAAAAGCGTCATACCAAATTCCTTCTTCAACGTTCTGATATAGTTCCAGGTCGCGGCCCTAGTCTGAACGTCCAAGCCTAGAGTAGGCTCATCCAAGAAGAGCACTTTAGGCCTGTTGATCAGCCCACATGCAAGCTCAAGTCTGCGACGCATTCCACCAGAAAAGGTCTGAACCTTCTTGTCCTTGAAATCGGTCAACTCAACAAGCTTCAACAGATCCATCGCACGCTCTTTCGCAACATCGCGCGGAATCCCGTACAGATCAGCGCACAAGAGCACATTTTCCAAACCGGTCAGGTCTTCGTCAGCAGTGTATTCCTGCGGCACTACGCCGATCACATTTCTCACGTTCCAGTCTTGTTTTGCAATGTCGAAGCCCAAGACGGAGGCTTTCCCTTCAGTAGGTTTCAAGATAGTTATCAACATGTTGATTGTCGTTGTTTTTCCGGCGCCGTTTGGCCCAAGGAACCCGAAAATTTCGCCTTTGTTGACGCTGAAGTTGATGTGATCTACTGCTGTTAGATGCTTGTTGAAGATTCTTGTGAGGCCTTCTGCTTTGATTACTTCTTCACTCATCTGGTTCACCTTTCAGTTTTTGGTTTATTTCCTCAAACTTCTCAGTCGTGTTATTTAAGAGTTTCAGAGCCTCATCTATGGCTTGCTCGGAAACCTGTTCTGCTTGATTGCTCCCAAGCTCAAAAAACGCTGCCATAAACCGTCTCATAGATCTATGCAGCTCAACTGCCTTTTCTCGCGGCAGCTGGAACCACATCCCTCTGCAGAATGGCGAGGCACATCGCGTGCGCTCTTTCCTGAAATGCTCTTTCCCCTTCTCATATTCTTCAAGTGATGCTTTGCCTTTGTCGGTGACCGTGTAACGTTTCACTCCGCCCTCTTCTGACGGTACCTCTCTTATCTGACCATCATCCTGTAACCATCGCAGAAGTGGATAGATCATGCTTGGGCTAGGTGTCCAGTGTCCATGAGTCTTGCTTTCGATCTGATTCATTACTTCTGATCCTGAAAGCGGTTTCTCGTTCAACAGTTTGAGTACTCGGTGCCGCAGGAACCCTTTACTCATCCTGTTCCCCTCGCAGCTTCTCATTCATTTTCTCGAGTTTTTCGGCAGTTTCATCCAAGGCTTTTCGAGCCTCTTCCATGACTTGTTCAGAGAACTGCATTTCCAGTTTCATTGCAAGCTCGACGAATGATTCCATGAGTCTCCGGATGGAATCTCTGAGCTCAGCCGTTTTTCTTGACGGCGGGCGGAACCATGGTGCTCCCATGAAAGGTGGGGCAAAAAATCGTTCTTTCCTGAACTTCATGAACATTTTCTTCTGTTCGTCAACCATCTTCTGTTGTTCTTCAGAAACCTTCCTCTGCTCTTCAAGCAAAGCCTTGCCGTTGTCTGTGAGTTCGTAGCGTTTCATCCCGCTCTGGTCTGTCGGAAGCTCTTTAACGTGACCATTGTCTTGTAGCCATGCTAGAAGCGGGTAGATCGATCCAGGGCTTGGTTTCCAGCGTCCGTTTGTTCTGTTTTCTATTTCGGTTATTATCTCTGACCCTGACATGGGTCTTTCGTTTAGGGATTGGAGGACTTGGTACCGAATGAATCCTTTCGGAACCATCGCGGTGTGTCTCATCCAATGTTGTTTGTGTGGAAACACTATTCTATCACCATCGATATCGTTATTGATATCGACAGCGATATCAATAGTGATATTTAAACTTGTCGCCCCTAATCAATCAAAGTACCAACACACTTGCCCTCAACCGCCATCAAAACATTCTCAGGTTTAAACCCATTAACAACGACAACCTTGACCCGATGACGCTTCAGAATCTTGACAGCCTCAGGATCGATGATCTGATGAATTCCAGCTCTATGCTTGCCTTCGGCACACACGCGAGCCAAGTCTTCAAAGCTTATACGATCAAGCTTCACGGCATCAGTGTATTTTCTGGGGTCCTTATCGCACACACCTTCCTGATCAGTACCTTTGACCAATAAGTCAGCTTTCACTTTTTCAGCAACTAGCGCTGCAACGGTGTCCGTGGTCATGCCTGGTTTCAGACCCCCCATTACTACGATTCTACCGTTGCTTAGGCGTTTTGCGGCGTCTCCAACAGTTGAGGGCACCTTTTCGCAGGCGATGTCCCCGAGCTTCTTCAAGAAAAGCTGAGCGAAGATTCTTGAAACCGAAATTGCAATGTCGTCTTGGGCTTCTTCTCCAAGACCCAGATTCTTTGCGAGACCAATGAATTCTCGTGCCAGTGTTCCGCCCCCCACGATAACGATTAGTTCATGTTTCTTCCGTCTCAGATCTTTGAGCAAATCAGCGTATTTGCATATCAAGTCAGGGTTGATCGGGGAGGCAACGACTGATCCGCCTATCCTTAACACGACTCGCATGAGCTTTGCATCCTACCGTCTAATATACGTGCTTTGCTGGTTAAAAATTCTTTAGAAAAAGCCGGTCAAATCTTGCTGGGTCTTTCCTTTCGGAGCTTGCGTGTTTATGGTTTCGGCGAAATCTATTTTCATGCCGTCCACTGCGGCAACGGTTGGAACGCCGGTCCTTTCTCGAATCAATTCTGCCTCGCTTGCAGGGCCTTGAAACAGCATTTTCATACCGAGATGCGTTAGGACGACTTGTTGAGGACGAGTTGTCTGGACTATTTTTATGGCATCGTCAGTCGTCATATGTCCCAGCCAAGGCTTTCCGGACGGTCGCATCACGCACAAAACCAGAAGCCTCACGCCGTCATAGTATTTGGCTATGCCTTCAAAGTATTCAGTGTCGCTTGTGTAGGCAAAATCGCCAAATTCAGTTTCAAACCTGAACCCGACAGCACCTGGGTCAGTGTGTTTTGCCTCGGTTGTCGAGACGTTGATGCCGTCTATTTTGAATTTCACGTTTGGTGTCGCCTCAATTTTCTGCTCAACCATTTGTTGATGGTATCTGGAAATTGAAGCTTCAACATCTTCGTTCCCGCATAACACGCTTCTGGCTGCAGCCAGTACACCGTGTTTGCGGGTCATGCCGTGGGTCATGGCTTCAATCATGATCTCAGCATCCGTGTAATGGTCAGGATGGCTGTGCGAAACGAGGACGGCGTTGAGTTTCTGAGGGTCTAAGCCTTCATTGATTGAGTGCACGAGGGCTCCTGGACCAGGATCCAAGTGCAGGTTCAGGTTCTCGCCTATTATGCGGATTCCTGCGGTTCGGCGTTTCTGTGTTATGGTGACGAATCTTCCGCCGCCAGTTCCGAGAAAGACTATCTGCAGACCGGATCTCATGAACGAATAATATAGCGATCGAGTGATTTTTGCTTTGTCCAGAATTGCTCTGAAACTGAGAGGCTTAAAGAGCCCAACAACGCTTACTATTTTTGAAGCTTTAGCGGATTCGATTGTCTAGCAGCAGATCTCACTCAACGTGGCGCATGCTCTGGAAACCAGACTGATCAAAGCCTTCGGAGAAACTCTGACCCTAGACGATGATATCTACTATGCTTATCCGACACCGCGCAGGCTGGCTTCTGCAAGCGTGGAACAGCTTCGCAGATGCGGCTTGAGCTCCAAAAAAGGCAGAGTACATCAGAGAAATTTCACAGCTGATCGTGGATGGAAAGTTGAATTTGGAGGAGTTCAGGAAATACGAAGATGCCGTTAAGATCATTGCCGAGCTTGACAAGATTAGAGGAATCGGTGTCTGGAGGGCGGAGCTGACGATGGTTAGAGGAATGCAGAGATTGGATGCGATGCCTGCTGACGATTTAGGTTTGAGAAGGGTGATTGCCCACTATCATTGCGAGGATAGGAGGATTTCGAGCGAGGAGGCACGTGAGATTGCTGGGAAATGGGAGAAATGGAAAGGACTTGCAGGCTATTACTTGATAGTTGCCGAAGCAATTGGAATAGAAGTCTGAAGATCTGACTACAGCGCTATTCTCTCAACCCTTATTGGAGATTTGAAGCAGAAATGCAATATCAACTTCCCCACATGGAGCGTAGGTGTTTAAATAAATCCCCGAAATCTTAAGGAAGCAAATGAAGAAAACAAAGGCACTCGCACTTCTTTCCGGTGGTTTAGACAGCACATTAGCCGTTAAGCTGCTTCTGGAGCAGGGCATAAATGTCGAAGCCATCAACTTCATGTCGCCATTTTGCCTGTGTAAGAAGGGCGGTTGCGGAGCCTCTGACGTCGCAAAGAAATTCAGCATATCTTTGAAAGTCATCAGCGTTGGAGAAGACTATCTACGTATGATAAGAAAGCCCAAGCATGGTTACGGAAGAAACATGAACCCATGCATCGACTGCCGCATCTTCATGCTAAAGAAAGCCAAGAAATACGCGAAAGAGACAGGTGCAGATTTCATCTTTACGGGCGAGGTCTTGGACGAAAGGCCAATGTCCCAACACTTGAAAGCCATGACTACAATAGAAGAGGAAGCGGGACTGAAAGGTAAAATCCTGAGGCCGTTGTCTGCAAAGCTCCTGCCAAAGACAGCAATAGAAGGAAATGGACTGGTTAGCCGAGAGAAGCTTCTGGACATACATGGCAGATCAAGAAAGAAACAGATTGAACTTGCCAAGACCTTCGCAATAACCGATTATCCGTGCCCAGCAGGCGGTTGCTTGCTTACATACAAGGAATTCGCTGATAAGGTTAGAGACCTCTTCCACCACAAGAAGCACGTTACTCTGAAAGACATCGCGCTGCTGAAATTGGGCAGACATTTCCGGTTTGATGAGAACAAGATAATCGTGGGAAGAAATGAACCAGAAAACAAGGCACTCATTCAAGCTAGGTTTCCAGCTGATTACTATTTTGAAGTGCCAGACTGCGGAAGCCCAATTACGCTTCTTCAAGGCCCAAAAACAAGAAAGGCCATCGAAAAGGCAGCCAGCCTAACCGCATATTATTCAGATAAAAAGGAAGCCAAAGCCCCCGTAAAATACGGCAGAAACACATTAAACAAGACCATAACCGTTACCACTCCAAACCCCGAACAGGTGGAAAGACTCAGAATCACCTAATTGCATGAAGACACATTCAAAACGGCCTTCAACGTTTTAATAAGATCATGCTATTCTTATCCTGCTATGTCGTCAGCTGATGTCGCGGTCAGAGTGTTTCGAGAATTGGAAAATGAAGACCTCAGAGTCCTGCAGGCCATCGAAACACTCATGAGTCAACATGAATTCGCCCCGAAAGAGCAGATTGCCAGGTTCACCAAACTTGACTTAGCACGAGACACCGACTTCAGACTGAACCGCCTAAGCAAGTTGGGCCTAATCTATCGGATGCGCGAAGCCTACACGGGTTACACTCTGAACTATACAGGTTACGACTGCCTAGCCATAAACGGACTGGTAAAAGCAAACGTGCTAGAAGCCTTCGGTAAGTCATTAGGCGTGGGCAAGGAAGCCGACGTCTATGATGCGCTGAATCCGAAGGGCGAACGCATGGCCGTAAAATTCCACCGGCTTGGCAGAATCAGCTTTCGCCAAACCGTGCGCAAAAGAAGTTATACAACGCAACACAGCGCAAGCTGGCTTTACCAGTCACGTCTCGCCGCAGAAAAAGAGTACCAAGCCCTAAGACTGCTCTATCCATGCAAAATAGCTGTTCCAGAACCAATAAGCCAAAACCGCCATGTCATTGCCATGGGAATGATTGAAGGCTCAGAGCTTGCAAACTGGAAAGAAATACGCAAGCCAGAAAGAATCCTGAAGGAAATTCTGCGCAACGTTCGAAAAGCTTACCTCAAGGCAGGCATAATCCACGCTGACCTAAGCGAATATAACATCATCCTCAAACCCGACAAGCACATTCTCATTATCGACTGGCCGCAATACGTGACGCGCGAACACCCAAACGCCCAAGAACTGCTCACACGTGACATCCAGAACATTTTGCAATACTTCAAACGCAAGCATAAACTGAACGTTCAGCTCAAATCAAGCTTAGAATACGTCACTGGGCTAAGCAAGGCCGTTATCTTATAGGTACGTCCAGCATGATGTAGAGAATGTTGTTTCCCCGTAGCAGGACATTGCCGTAGTTTGTGATCAACTGGTCGTCTTTGGATTCAGTTGCTCCTTCCAATAGAATATTCATGTGTCCATCGCATTTGATCATTTTGCCCTTGTATTCCCCGCCGTTCTTCAGCACAACTGCGATTCCAGCGTTCAACTGTTTGATGAGCACGTTTAATGGTTTCTTGCTAGGTTCCATTCAAGCACCTTTACGTCCAATTACAACATAAGCACAAGCCATCACATATAAAAATCTTATGAAAATCAAAGCTCAAATTTGAAAGCATTTCCATCACAACTTCTTCAGAATTGACAATGCTGCAATAATGAGAAAAGCAACGCCGGTCAGCCACAAGTCTCCTGTGAAAAACCAGACCACGAACGCGACAGCCGCCGCTGGAATGAGGATCAGAACCAAACGAATGATGAAGATTATGACTAACCCGAGAATTATCAAGCCGATGAGTCCGAGAAGACCGTAACTGATCCAGCTCAAATCCAACCTAGGCCTCTCCGTAGAAGCGTATGTTTTAAGGAACGTAATAACATTTTTGCACAAACCACAAATAACTTCATTACATATTGTTCAAGGCGAGGCATTATAGATGAAGTATGAAATAAAATACAAACCATCCTACTCAATGCTCGTCGTCAACCTAGAACAAGGCGAGAAGATAACGGCAGAAGCCGGTGCCATGACCTACATGGACCCAAACATCGAAGTCCACACGCGCAAAAGAGAACAGAGCCTTCTGGGCAGCTTGGGTCTGGCAATAATAGGCGGACAATCTTTCTGGGTAAATGAATACACCGCTTCGCAAGGCACAGGGGAAGCAGCCTTTGTTTCAGCACCCGTGGGCGACATAGAAATGCTGGAAGTTAAGCCTGACCAAGGCTACGTAATACAGAAATCTGCATACATAGCTTCCACCGAAAACGTGAACCTGGACGTCAAATGGGAAGGCTTCACCAAAGGACTGTTTGGCCAAGGCCTATTCATGATAAAGGTAACAGGCAACGGCAGTCTCTTCATAAACACTTTCGGAGCCATAGACAAACACACCCTCAAAACTGGTCAATCCATGATCGTTGACAACTTTCACCTAGTGGCCTTCAGCGACACCTGCAACTACAAGGTCACCAAATTCGGAGGCTTGAAGGAAACAATACTCGGAGGAGAGGGCCTCGTGACAAACATCACAGGTCCAGGAGATATCTACATACAGACAAAGAATTTGAAGGAATTCGTTGATTGGCTGTGGACGTTGATCGCGCCAAGAGTCCAATCAAGAGCCCGTTAAACCCGATTTCCATTGTGCCAAAGTAACCAAGCCAGAATTCAGAAAAGGCTCCTTTCGCACCGCACAGAATTTAAGCAATCAGCTGTATCTTAGAAAATGATGAAAAATGAAGATCGCAGTCGTAGACCACGTCTACCTCGAGAAAGAGCACGTTGAAAAACTGCAGTCGCTAGGCGACTTGGAAATCTTCAAGGAACCGCCAAGAACGCCGGAAGAACTGAAAGAAAGGATACGAACATGTGACATCGTAATAGTTGGTTGGAGTCATATGACCAAGGACGTCATTGATTCCGCCAAGAAGCTCAAGATGATTTCGATATGGGCCACCACGTGCCACTACGCAGACCTTGCGGTAGCCAAGGAGAAAGAAATCGTGGTTACGCATGTCCCTGGATATGCAAGCGAAGCTGTGGCTGAACACACCTTTGCCCTGTTGTTGGCAACCATCAGGAAATTGCCGCTAGCTGACATGCATGTCAGGAGAGGAGGATTTGACTGGAGACCGTTCAGTGGAAGCGAACTGGCGAGCAAGACTCTGGGCGTGATTGGAACTGGCGCGATCGGCTGCCGAGTGGCTGAGATTGGACGGACTTTTGGAATGCAGGTCTTGGGTTACGATAAATATCCGAATCCGAAAAGAGCCCATGAAATTGGGATAAGATACGTTGATCTGCCTACGCTGTTGAAAAAAAGCGATGTTGTCACCGTGCATGTAACGCTGACTTCCGAAACCGCGAATCTGCTTGGCAAGAAGGAAATTGAAATCATGAAGAAGGGTGCGGTATTAGTCAATACGTCCCAAGGCAAGGTCATTGATGAAAGCGCCATGGCTGATGCATTGAAATCGGGCAAAATAGCTTCCGCAGGGCTGGACGTTTTCGAAGTCGAACCGCCGGCTAAGACCAATCCTTTATTCAAGCTTGACAATGTTGTGCTTTCACCCCACATCGGATTCAACACCGTTGAGGCGGCAAAGAGATGCACTGACATTTGCGTCGATAATGTCGCGAGGTTTGTGAAAGGCCACGTTCAGAATGCTTGCTGACGCGGATGGTAGATGAGGTTTGGACGAGAGGTGAATTGGGATGTATTTGACCAAAGAGGAAGAGCGGATACTTAAAGGTGAGTTTGGCGAGGGAACGCAGAAGGCACTTGAATTGCTTGTAGCAATCGGAGACGCTTATGATGCTGAGAAGATGATTCCGGTAAGCCGTGCACATGCTGCTTCAAGCGGTCAAGAGGGAGACCTGTATTTCGTTGAGCTTCTGGCCAATGGAGGGGCACGTTGTAAGGTGCCGACGAGCACGAACCCAGTGTATGACCTTGAGTATTTCGACAAGCTCTTCGAAGCTCCGAAGGGTGAGGCTGAGGTGGCTCATAGAGTGATGGAAGCCTACAAGCGAGTGGGCGCCATACTTAGTTGGAGTTGCACGCCCTATTTGGCAGAGAACATTCCATTGTATGGTGAAACCGTTGCGTTCTCCGAATCGAGCGCCACGCCCTACGTGAATTCAGTTATCGGTGCAAGAACAAATCGCGAAGCTGCTCAAAGTGCGCTGGCTGCAGGAGTCCTCGGTAAAACGCCGGAATATGGTTTGCACATCAAAGAGAATCGGAAGGGTACGTGCCTAGTCAAGGTGGAAGCAACCTTGAAGGACGAGTTTGATTACACTCTTCTTGGGCAGTACGTCGGCAAGCAGATAGGTTTCGGGATTCCTGTGCTCACGGGAATAGCTAGGCGGCCGAACACGGAGGAATTCATTAACTTCTGTGCGATGTCAAACACGTCTGGAGCCATTTCCATGTTTTATATACCCGGGTTCACTGTTGAGGCGTTGACTGTTGAAGAGGCGTTTCAAGGCGATGTGCCGAAAGACAAGATCACTGTTACTGATCGGGAGTTAAAACAGGCTTGCGAGGAATTGCAGACAGCGGGTGGAAAAATTGACTTTGTCATGCTTGGGTGCCCACATTACACGCTCAGGCAACTGGAGCAAGTTGCAAGACTGTTGAAGGGCAAGAAGATTCGTGATGGTGTGTCGTTTTGGGTTTGCACGTCAGCCACGGCGAAGCTTTTGGCCAAGCGGATCGGTTGCGTGGATACCATAGAGAGGGCTGGCGGACACGTTGTCGTGGATACGTGTATAGATGAGCCGTGCTGGATTGCTTACAAGAGTAATGTGGGTATGACGGACTCGCCTAAATGTGCGTATTATCGAAGATTCAGAGATGTCAGGCTTGGAAGGCTGCAGGACTGCGTTGAAGCTGCTGTCAGGGGGAGATGAGGATGAAAGGTTTGGAAACGACATTGAAATGCCACAAAATCATAGGCGGCTACGGAGAAGGTGAGGCACTGGTTTCTCACGAACCAATTTGCTTCTATCTTACAGATCCTGAGACAGGAGTTGTCAGGGAGAAAAATCATGAGCTGACAGGAAAGAACATCGCAAACAAGATTCTTGTGTTTCCGTCTGGAAAAGCCAGTTCAGTAGTTCAAATAGACGGCTTGTTCAAACTCGCAGCTCATAACCTTGCTCCCAAGGCAATGATAGTTAAAGACGTGGAAACCGTGCTCATCGTCAGCGCATTCATAGCAAAGGTTCCGTTGGTAGACAGGTTGGAGAAGAATCCGTTTGAAGTCATACAGACTGGCGACTTCGTCAAGATAGATGCAGAAAAGAGTACAGTTACGATCATTAAGCCGAAACCGTAACACATTTGGGACATGAGTTGAATCAACAATCTCATTATACTGCACGGGAGCTGTCTTCTGAGGACATCCTACCCCTCGCTTATGTATAGATTGGACTGGAGCTTGAAGGGTCATGCTTTGCGGGTCAGAAATGTCTTGATGCGCTTCATTCCTTCTTTGACCTGTTCATGAGAGATGGAGTATGATATTCTCAGATGCCCTTCACCAGTCTTTCCGAAGCCTGATCCAGGGGCAGTCACTACTCCAGCTTCCTTTAACAATTTCGTTGCGAATATTTCATCTGATTTTTCGAAGTTTGAGAAGTCTGGAAAAACGTAGAATGCTCCTTTGGGTTTGGTGTAGGGTAAGGACTTAATTCTGTCAAGTTCTTGGAGCACAAGCACTCTTCTTCTGCTGTACTCTGTCACCATTTCTTTGACGCAATTCTGTGGTCCTGTCAATGCGGTTACTGCTGCCTTTTGTGAGATTGCGTTTGGGCACAAAACAGCATAATAGTGTAGTTTGCGCAGGATGGCTGAGAGCTTTTTGCCGGCGGCTACGTATCCAATTCTCCATCCGGTCATTGCGTATGCTTTTGAGAAACCGTTCACCGTGACTGTTCTGTTCTCCATGTTTGGCAAGGAACCGATGCTGACGTGTCTTGTGTCGTCGTAGACGATTTTCTCGTAGATTTCGTCAGCGAAAACTATCAAGTCATGCTTTTGGGCTACGTCAGCTATTGTTTCGAGATCTTGCTTCGAGAACACGTGCCCCGTCGGGTTAGATGGATTGCACAGCCAGATCATCTTGGTTCTCTGCGTTATTTCTTTCTCCAGTGTTTCCGTTTCTATTCTGTAATTGTTTCTTTCGTCAAGTGGAACTGGGACGGGCTTGGCCTCTGCCAATAGTGTGTCTTCGAAACACGCGGGGTAATATGGATCAAGAATCAGAGCTTCATCACCGGAATTCAGAAACCCCAACGCAGCAATCAGCATGGCTTCCTGAGAACCGGACGTTACCGTCACATCAGTCTGCGGGTCAGCATCGACACCGTTGTCCTTCTCAAGCTTTTCAGCTATGGCTTGGCGAAGTTCCAATATTCCATCAATTTCCGTGTAGTGTGTGTACCCTTTTTGGGCGGCCTCTACTGCTGCGTCAATGATATGCTTGGGCGTTGTGAAGTCAGGTTCGCCCTGTTCGAAGTGAATGACATTCTTCATTCCTGCCGAAAGCTCAAGCATTCTGCGAATCGCCGAGGGCTTTATCAAGCTGACTCTGTTAGAACCTTCTAGCATTGTTCCGTGCCACCGTTTTGCAGGTTTCATTTGTCGAAGGATAATCACGCGTAATCATATAAGACTTGACATGTGTACTGGTTGGGTTGGCCTAAAGGCAGCGCAGTAGACTTCAACGGCTTTGATTTGTTGCGGGTGTCCGTCCTTATGCGGCCCTTTCTGGGCGGTCTGCTACTTTACTAAGAGTATTGGCACATCTGTGTAGTGTAGGATATGGTCACTGACGCTGCCCAACAGAAATCTCCCCGGGGTGCTACGGCTTTTATTTCCCATTATTATGAGGTCGTAGTTTCCGTCCTCGGCAGTTTTTAGGATGACTTTGGCTGGGTCGCCTGATTCGAGCAGCTTATCCACTTTTATTCCTTCAAGGTGGTTTGCTATTTGGGTCAGGATACGGTCTCCGATTTCCTCAGTTATCTTGGGCCTGAGCTTGAAGAGGCGGGATTCTTGGACGTGAAGCAGTGTCATCTTTGCATTCGTTTTTTTGGCGAGGTTGGCGGCGTGTTTTACGATGTTTTCAGTTTTTTCGGTGCCGCTGATGGGGACAAGTATCTTTGTGATCTGTCTCCTTTCTCGGGTGACTAGAACAGGAACTTCAGAGTGCCGTGCCACTTTTGCTGTTACGCTTCCGAGATGCGGCTCTTTTTCTTTTTCTCCGCTATATCCCATGGCGATCAGATCATAGTCTCCTGTTTCCGCTTCTTTCAGGATGGTTTCAGCGATGTCGGATCGTTCAACAAGTATTTGGTCCGCCGTTACGCCCTCTTCTTTGAAAAGAGCCGTGGCGTCAGCGATTATGTCTTTTCCTTCTTCGCGGTAGAGGTCGGTGATTTCTTGGGCAATTTTGCTTCTTATGGCTGTGCTTGGCTGTTTAGGCATCTGGGTTGGAATGGTGTAATCTCCTCGGGTTATACCGGCAGATAGGATATCTGTGTCCGCTCCTCCGCTCAGGAGGTCCCGCATGGCTGGATTCATGAGTTCATGGGCTATCACGTGTATTACGGTGACTTTTGACTTGAATTTCTTGGCAATTGAGGCTGTCAGTTCTTGCGCGGCTATGGATGGAAGTGAGCCGTCTGCAGAAACGAGGATTTTCTTGAAAATATTTTCAGTGCTCATGTGATTCCTCGAATTTCATGTTTGTTATGTTCCCTATTAAGTGTTTTCCAGAAGCCGTGTAGCACATGAAGGGATGGAAGTGGTCGCTTTTGCCTCTTCATGATCTATTGTTGTTCCGCGATTAAGTGGGTGACCGTAGGCTGTGGAAGAGGTCTTCGATTATGCGGTAAGTGAGTCCCCAGATGACGGTAGTGCCCAAGATGTAGGCCGGGAATTTGCCGAAGGAGAATTGGGCGGTTCCTTCGTGTTTGCTGAGATCTTCTATTGAAATCCAAGTTGACCATTCCAGTTCTTTCTTGTTGAGCTTGATTTGGGGTTCTTGCTCGAGAAGGATGATGAAGGGAAGCACATGTATTTCGGGTTTTCTCGGTGAGCTTTGAGTTTCCAGCACGCCTAAAAAGTGGCCTTCTTGGTTGAGGTTTATGCCTGTTTCTTCCAAGGTTTCTCTGATGACCGTTTGTTTCAGGTTCCTGTCTTTGGAGTCGCGTTTTCCGCCGGGGAAAGCCATTTGTCCTGACCAAGGGTCAGTTGGGTTTTCGGCTCTTTTCACGAGGAGGATTTCGAGGTCTTCGTCGACGGCTTTCAGTATTACTGCGACTGCTGCTTCTGCCTCTGGCTCTTCGGTGAAGGGGTTCAAGGTTTTTGACAATTTTTCAACGTTTTTTTTAGCGTTGCTCAATTCTTCGTTCGCCCTAGCCGTTACTGCGGTCTAAGTCCAAGATAGATTGGGTTGTATAAGTGTTTGAGGTCCAATAGAATAGGCTTGGTCGAGCGGGATAGGTCTATAACTTATGAAGAATTCGCGAAGAAGTGATCGAGACTTAGCAAAAGCAATTGGAGTCTCTCAGCCCACTGTCAGTAGGCTTCTCAAGAAGCTAGAGAACGACGGTATCATAAAGAAATACGCCGTGATACCTGACTTCCGTAAACTCGGATTCGACTTGTTAGCCCTTACTTTTACGAGAATTCAAGAACTTGGACCACGGGAAATCGAAAAGACAACGCGAGTAATCGAAAATATGAAAGAGAACTTGCCAGAAGTTGTCATGCTTGAAAGAGGGCTGGGCCTTGGATACGATGGGGTAATCGTTTCATTCCATGAAGACTATTCATCCTACGTCAGGTTCAGAAAAGGAATAAGAGACCATTGCGTTTTGGAATCTCTGAAAATGAAGGTTTCTTAATAAGCTTGGACGCTGAAGCTCAATATGGTCCTCCTCCAACCTTTGCAACATTAGCTCAACATCTGTTGATACTAGGAAAAAAGACAAAAGATAAGCCATAAGAATTCTCTTTCTTTTCAACTCTTTATCCTTCATCCAATTTTCTTTCAATTCCTTTTGCGTGAGAATTTCCCATGCACTTTTGTGCGTTATGAATTTTCTATGATTACTGCATCAAGAACAACTAGCGCGTGAATTACTGTAGAAGTTCAGAGAGAATTTAAACAGAAGTCTACACCTAACCCCCGCACTATGAGCTTTTCGTGAAGTTGGAAAACGACTAGAACGAACTGATTAATGTGTAGCGAGTGTGAGTTTGATACTATTCAAGTGTGATTTTCCCTTGCTCATCTATTCTTGCCACCTGCCAATCATATCTATCCTTCGATATTGCCATTTTTATCTGCTGTCTTATTGGATTAAGCGAAGGGCAATCGTGTTGTCTAGTCAATAGGATGATATCGCTTATTGATTCTTCCTTCGTCATCCCTTTGAATACCACGAAGTCAACAGGATGCAGAATTGGTTTAACATCAAATGGATCCAAGTTCAAAACTTTCAAAGATGGACATATCGCTCTGTGAAACACCTTTTCGGCTGCCTTCCTTCCTTTTTCCCGAGCCAATTCTCTAAACCTCTCCTCTCCTTCTTCAAATCTCGTTTCTCTTTCAACCAGTTCTCGTTCTTTCTTCTCATGATCATCCAACCAAGTCCGAATGGCTGGTTCTTTCGCTTTCAGGCGCAAGTCAGAAACCCTGACGAGGTTCCCGCAACAAGGACAAACGCAAAGTATTCTTCTAAACAGCTGGAATTCTTCGAACAGCTCGGTCATTTGAACACCTTATAAGAGACTTTTCGATCTTCGATTGCATCTCGTATCGATTTTTGATGGTTGTTCAAACTGGCGTTGCCACTTTTGACTTCAACGAAACTTAATGAACTCACATTACCCATGGAAAGACCGTTGAAAACTAACAGATCAATCGGGTCGCCCAGATATTTGGAATCGGGCACGTTCCACTTGAAATCCCTCATCGTTGGTAACACTTTTTCAAGATTCTTTCCCACATTAACAGCTTTCGTGGTAATCTCTGCCTTCTCTGTAGCTAGTTTCTTCCTCTTTTCAAGCTTGACTTCACGTTTTTTGAGTTCATCTTTGAGTCGCTCTTGGATTTCCAACGCCTCTGCAGGAAAGGCTTTGGTTCCATCAAACAGAATCGTTTTAGAGAGTTTGAATTCTCCGCCGCAGGGGCACTCAGCATAGAGATTGGATGCTCCCAATGTCTTGATTAGTTGCTCAATCTTCACAGACGAGGCCTCTTATGAGAGATGTTGACGCAGTATCTGAGAAATTGTGTATGAGAATAGAAAAAATAACTTTTATGAATTCAGACTCAGCATCAAAAAGCATTTGAACCCAGAACGGTGGTCTTCAGCAGCCTATGAAAGTATATAGTGGACAAGTCGTTTAATGCTGAGTACGGATGGTCTTACCGGAAAAGAGGTCTTTCAATTCCCGTTATTGGGATTTTGCCTCTGCATCCCTCATTTCATCTCACAATGTATATATGACTTTCCATTAACTTTCAATTCCCGTTATTGGGATTTTGCCTCTGCATCCGACCCCGAATTTCGTCCTTTCTGACATTTCCGTCTGCATGCACATTCTTTAGCAGACTGGTCGTCGATTATTTAGAAGCTGCGAATCTGCTTATAAAGACAATCGGAGAGCTCACGTTTTCCCAAGAATGGCTCGTGTAACCCCAAATCCTCCAGTCCTATTCCCGCCAAGATTGGCAAATTCCGCAAACTTGGCCAGCATACACGTTATCCTGTTCCATTCACTTTCCTCATCCTTAATCTCATACATGGCCCACCCCACAAACCCTGTGGCTTTCTTATTCCTCATGACTGCCAACCTGGTCCACAACTCATACTCACACACACCCACATTCTCGCCTAACCACTCCCTATACGTCACATACTCCTCCTTACCAAACCGTCGCCCATCACTTAACAAGTTCCAGCAACGCATCAAACTCGAAAAGACTTTCACAGCATCAGGAAACATCCAATGATAACCACTGCCCAGACTGGCAAAGTATGTAGGCGACCTAAACGAAAGCCTAAACGCATCCGCCGCCTCAGCTTCCTTCTCCAACTCCTCAAAACTCTTACAATTCACACTCAACGAAGCAATACGAAAAACCGTGTCAAAAACCATCAAGCTATTCTGCTTCTGAAAGAAACTAAGCAAGAACGTCGAATACTCGTCCTTCAAAAACCTGAAACTGACCCGACAAGGAAACAACGGATCCAGCACATAACCACCCTCAGCGCGGCTCTTACTCCTAAACCGCAAAGGCGTCACGCTGTAAGGTTTAGACACGTTCAACTCATGCAACAAACCAGACGCACCAGGATCAACCTGCCTAACGACATGCAACAACAAACCACGAGCCACATAACCCGTAAAAAACGGCAAAACAACAGGCTTCTCGGCATACATTTCCAAGCCAATCTCAACAGGCAACCTGCACTCAGCTCCCACAAATGGGATTATTATTAAAGGCGTGAACAAGCAATATATTAATGGACTGAACAGTTAAAACTTTCTAAGAACAGGCAAAGACCTGCTCCCCACCTCAATTACCTCAACACAATCAACAAACACACACGAACAAAACAAGAAATTCACTTTCCTAGAAGTTGTGGTTCGCGAATTTCTAGGCTTTGCATGGCAACGACCCAAGTTAGCTAGAAAAAACCGGGGGGGGAGGGGTCATAAAAAGCTAGGGTCAGACGACTTTTTCCAAAATTCAAATTGCTCTACTCCACAACAACGCGCTCAAAATCTGTTCTCTGATGCCTTTTGGCACTTTATCGAATTCCTTGGTGAAGCCGCGTGTAAAAACCGACTTGTAAGGCAAAGTTTAGTCCTTCATCAGGGCTTCTCACGGTGGTATACTCTTTTTTCTTGTATTCCTCGAGGCTTTTCTCTATTCTTTCCAATCCTTCCTTGTTTGAGAGTTCCTCTAAGGTGGCTAGGATCTCCTCTATTCTACCAAAGTGTTCGTAAAGCTCTTTTAGTAGAGGACGAGGAATCGAAACGACTTCTGTCAACCAGTCCACCCTATTATAGTGGTAAACAGCAACGTAATTAACCTTATTTAAGAATTGCCGAAGCCTCAAACCGCAAAGTAAAATATGCGCTATCTACACTTTTTGGAAACGAGGAAAAGCCAATTTAAGGATTTTTGTCTTTAAAAATAAGCTCTAGTTAACTTATTTTTGCGAAAGAGACTTGGTAGGGCGGAATAGCGTTACATTTACGTTTAAATTCTTCACATGTTCCCATGCTATGTATCAATGCATCAGCGATTCGAGTCTAGGCCAACCGAAAGCTTGAGCCTCTCTTGGGCTACCAACAAACATCAACAAGGACGGGGAACTTGGTTGCGCGCCATGAACCTAAGAGGGTGAATAGATGTTTGGCTATTACCATCTCACTTCAGCTTTCTCCACCAAGATGAACTTTACCAGATCATTGAGTATTAGCGAAGATGCAGCTGAATAGGATATTACGAAAAGAGTTTCAGTAAAAGGCAAGGGCTCGAGGCCAGGAATCCCGATTGTTGCTACCGCAGTCGCGGCTATCATACTAAGCACTATTGCTATCAATAACGTCTTGCTGGGCATGGAATCCCAGAAATGTCCTCTCTCCCTCACATTCAGTATCAGGAACATGGCAGAGTAGAACAGTATTTCGAAAGTAAATGTGTAAAGGGTTTGATCGTCTGTGGTCAGATGGAAATAGTTGAACGCGATATACAACAACCCAAATGATTCTACAATAATGAGTAAGCTGAGTATTACGGATGCCTTCACCAAACCGACTATGTTCCAAATATCGGGCTTTCTGGACCATCTCAGATCGTCTGTGGATAAAGATATCTTGACAAAATCCGTCATGAAAAAATACAGGATTATAGCGAAGGCAGATACAACAAAACTCCCTGTAAACAGGAAGGACACGACAACGAATGTAGCAATTTGGAGGGTTCTAATTATTTTGCTAAGTATCCATGCAGTTATTCTTTCATAAATCACTCTTCCATTCTTGACCAAGTCTACAATACCGGTTAATCCTTCGCTGGTCAGAACGACACTGGCAGCGCCTTTTGCCACATCTGTGGCGTTGCTCACGGCTATGCCCACCTCTGCTTGCCTCAATGCTGGCGCGTCATTGACGCCATCACCAGTCATGCCTACGACATGTTTCGCGGCTTGAAGGCTTCTGACAATCGTGTATTTGTCCTCGGGATATATCTCCGCAAATCCATCACTCTTTTCAGCCGCTTTCGCCGCTTCTATCGGGTTGTCTTTGATGAAACCCTTTAAATCCGATACTTTGATTATGTTTTCTCCGAGCCCCACATCTTCAGCTATCTCCCTTGCTATTGGAAGTGCATCCCCAGTCAGCACCTTAACTGATATACCTAAATCTCTCAGTTCGTCGATCAACTGCTTTGAATCAGGCCTAGGGATGTCATATAGGGCTACTAAGCCTACGAGTTCAGGTTGCCTCTGATCATCAGCCTTAGCGACTGCCAAGGTTCTGTATCCCTTGATGGCGAACTCCCCTATTCTTGTTTCCAGCTCCTTCACTACATTTTGATCAAGTCCACACGCTTGAGCTATGACATTGACGGCTCCCTTCATCACTCGGAACTCATGGCTATCCTTCTGCACCAGAGCTTCGGTTCTTCGTGTCTTTGGGTCGAAAGGAACAAAATCTCTCTGGACAAACGAATCGTCTACCAGATTCTTCTTCGCAGCGATGGTTATGAAGGCGAGGTCGATAGGGTCTTGGTTTGCTTCTTGCGAAGCCAGATTCCCATAAAATATTACGTCTTCTTCAGCGAATTTATTTAATGGTATTACTTTCGTTATTGAAAGTTTGTTCGTGGTTATTGTGCCAGTTTTGTCAGCACAAAGAATGTCCATAGCAGCTGCATCTTCAGACGCACTCAATCTTGTTACCAAAACGCCTTTTTTGACCAATTCCATGGACCCTATCGCCATGCTGACCGTGAACATTGCAGGCAAAGCAACAGGTATAGCTGATAACAAGAGAACCAAAGCTAGAGGCAATATTACCAGTAAGTCTTGTCCCTTGAATATCGAAAAGATGAGTGCCAGCCCCATCAATGCGACCACAATGATTAACAGCCATTTTACAACATTCGAGACGACCTCTTCCATATGCAGTTTCGGACGAGCGATCTGAACCAACTGAGCTGTTCTCCCGAAGTAAGTCTTGACTCCAGTTGAGATGATGATGCCGTTGGCTTCGCCCCTCTTCACAATTGAGCCCGAATAAAGCAAATCATCAGATTTCTTTTCCACGGCCATAGATTCTCCTGTCAACGCTGACTGGTCAACCTCAAGCTCGCCTCCTAACATTTTGATGTCAGCAGGAACGAAATCGCCAAGTCTGACTCTAATTACATCTCCAGGTACCAGCTGCCTTGATGGCACTGTTTTCCAGGCACCGTCTCTGAGTACTCTAGCATTAACCTGCAATTTTCTCTTCAAAGCTTCTACTGCGCTGGATGCTTTTTGTTCCTCTGCAAAACCCAATACCGAGTTAAAGAGAAGCAGTCCAGTTACGATGTAAAGATCTGCGTATCTTTGCAAGATCCAAGACAGAATGATTATGATTTCAAGCATCCATGCAGTAAGCCCCCAAAACTTCCTAGCAAACCTGATAAAAGGGTTCGTTTCCTTTTCAAGAACTTCATTGTATCCATATCGCTTTACTCTGTTTTCAACCTCAACCGATTTCAATCCCATAGTCAAATCTGACTGCAACGACCTCACTACATCTTCTGTCGTCATCTGATCAAAGCCTGATTCTTTTTTCTCCAGTTGAAATTCCTCGCTCTAACATTTCCTGATGAATCTCTTGCCACAATAATAGCTTGCGATTTGTCATATACGTCTTAGTGAACTTCACTCGATGTCCTAAACACAAAATGCACATAAGAGCTGAGAGAGGTAAGTAAGAATGGTTGGGAGAAAAACTGCATGCAAGAACTTGAAACAATCGAAGAAACGGCTTATCGGATTCTGCAAGATGATTCTGATCCTGTAGTTCGTTTTCGTCTCCTGCGATGTTCTAAAAGTACCGCCTGACACTGACACGTTAAAACTAGATTTTCAAAGCGTTTCCATTTACTTTAAAATCTTCTTTTAAGCTTGTTTCAAAAACGTTCTCCCGAAAGGGTAGAAAATATTGTCTTAACGCGATATTCTAAACCGAAGTATGAACCTATCCTCGGCGAACTAAACTTGCATGTTACGTTTAAATTCTCGGGTTCCAACATAATTCTCCATCCTTTCGGAAATATCTCCAAAAGAACTCAAAATCCAATTTTGAAGTAGTAGCTGGGTTAAGTCTTAATCTCGTTTTTCGTAGATTATATTCGCACGCTAAGGATGAAATCTTTGTGTGGAAGTCTACAGGTTTAAAGAGAGGATTTGCATGCCCCAGTCTTTACCTCTGTAGCCATCGTCAAAGTATCTTTCTTGCTCCATTTCAAAACCCAGTTTTTCAAAAGGATATTTTGCCCACCACTCCCAACTGTAGTTGAGTTCTTTCGGTATTGTGGTTGCTTCGATCTTTGAATAGCCGTTTTCTTTAGCATAGTCTACCACGGCACTAATGAGTCTTGTTGCAAGTCCTTCACCTCTCAACTGTTTGGGAACGAAGAGGCAACCAACCATCAGAGTCTTGTCTAGATGCCCATCGCTAGTTGAAGTGTAGTATCCTATTTTTCTGGCGATTGCTTTTGGGAGAAAAGTGACAAACGCCAAAACAGTGTCATTTTGCGTGGCAAGGAAGCCAAATGTGCCAGATACCTTGATGAGATACAGATAGAACTCTTTCCTCTTCGTTTGAATGTATCGAGAATCGCCTTCACCCATCCTACTAGTGGCGAGACACGCAAGACAAAAGGGCCTCCCTGCATCATCCGTGACTCCCACACCTTCAAGGCCTTCCTCGATATCCTTCGCATCTATAGGTCTCACAGCAATGTTCTTTACTTCGATCTGTTCCTCTTTGACCTGCAATGTTTCAGGTGCTTCTTCCATTGGAAGTGGGTACTCTGATTCGAAGTCCTTTAGATACTTGCAGTTTGCGAAAATAACCCACGCGTAGAAACCGTCCCGTCCTTGACGCAGTTCAAGAATCTTGTCGCGAACGTGTTGAGGCAAGCGTTCCAGTTCGTTGTCGCCGATTTCCCACATGTTGTACTCTCGCAGTACAGCACCGTAACGCTTTGCGACCTTCCTTATGTATGAGAGTTTGTCGCACAAAGGCGAATAAATGGCGTCGAAGATTAACTTGACCACAAGGTTTCCACTCAGAATAGGCATTCTGTTCTCTTGCCTAAAGTCTTTTCTGAAAACCAACGTTCAATTCTATAGTGCACGCAAACCGAGATCATAAACATGATTCTCAGATTTAGGAGTCAATTCAGTGCGGGGGACGGGGTTTGCACCCCCTGCCTTATTACGACCACGGTTTGGCAAGTCTTGATGAAGCGGAAGACAAGGAGAGGACTCTTCGAGCCCAAAAGCTTTTGCCAGACAATAATACATGGCAAAGATTCCCGAGCGCACATCTATGTAGCGAAAACGCTAGCAAAACCTAGCTATTCTTGTTGCAGTCTTGCGAACATTTTCCCATCAGATGATAATAAACGACGATGTTTGAATGAGTGTTTGAAACTGCCTCAGTGCAAGTGCATGTCGCCATCACCGTTATGTGAAAGCCTTAAACCTTAAAGCGAAACTCAATCCTGCTAGGGAAAATCCAGGAATGTGAAAAGGCCAGAATGGGGCTTTTTGTTTAAAATAAACCCAAATTATGCTTATTTCCCTGAAAGGAAACTTGGTCGGGCGGGCTAGCTTTACAACTCCGTTTAAATTCTTCGCTACTTATGCGCTGTAGTGAAAGTCTGCTATTTGAAGCATTTTCCACTGCAACATCTTTTGAATCTTTTCCACTTTTCTGAACTTCGACATCGATATCTCACCTCATACTAACAAACCTCGCAGGTGCATTCAGGAACAGAGAGCCATAGTCATGAATCGTAAGATTTAATAATCTGTTTCTCCTTATATGGGAGTGAGGTATTTAAACTGATGAAAGCCAAGCATACTGTTCCACTCAGGCATTACCCCACAGTCGCTGGTCTTTTGGAGATCATTCTAGGCTTTATTTGTCTCTATGTCAGTGTTCCAGGTTTGATGCAGGCGGCAGGCGGTGCCGTGTCCTCACAAACTTCTGGACTTTTTTGGATACTTGGTTTCAGCATTGGAACATTCGGAATTGTCGCGTCTGTCTTTGGGTTCATAGGAGGGATCAGTTCCTTATCAAGACGTAACTTCAGTCTTTCAGCAATTGGTTCTTACTTGATGTTAATGTGGTATGCCTCATGGTTGATTGGACCATTAACTGCAAATACCTTGGTATTTGGCACTCCAGCAACAGCCAGTTTGTTTCCGTCAAGTTTACTAGAACTTCTAGCTTTTGTCACGGTCTTCGCAATCTTGTTCTTACTGCCCTCATCTCTAGGTCTGATCTTGATTAGAAAGTCAAAGGCAGAATTTCCGTAGAAACATCTGTAGGCACTGAATTATTCGACTACTAAAAATAGGGAAATTAGGGTCTACAGGGTCAATGAGCTAGAAGTATTCATATACCTCATTGTCTTTCCATGCCTCTACTGCGTGTCCACTGGAAGACTTTAGTGAGTGATATTCGCACTTCAGCTCTGTGGGATTTCGAATCCAGATATCCTCCCATTCAAGATAGTACCATTGGCCTGTGGCTGACGAATATACTTCAAGTCGCGTATCGTAAGGAGAGTCTGCAGTTAGTTTGACGAATTTTATTGTGAACTCTGAATTGTCCACCGTGTCCACTTGAGAAAGTTGGATCAATGAACCATCATATGGGTTCTTGCCGTATACAGTATACTTATAGTGCCATTGGAACCAAGAGTAGTATCTTTCAAGCACGATTCTGACAGCCAAAGTTCTTGCCGTCCCACCGTAATAATTCGGACCAGTTATCTTACATTCCATATCAGATTTGGTTGTCTCAGTCCATAACCACTGCGTCCACGAATCCATTTTTGCCCTAAATTGCCACCGGTTGAAGCCATCTGGGGGATCTGTTGAAGCTAACCAATAGAAACGTTCCAAGTTTGGTATTAGATTGTCGTCTCTCCAATGTATTGAGGAAGCTAGTTCCCAGTCGTTGACTGAAGGTTCGGCTCGAACCAGATTATAGACAACAGGACTCCATGTAGATGCGAATGCGGATATCAAAGTCATCGAGGACAGGAAAACAAACAATAAGGCTAGCAATGTCTTCCTAATCCTCACTACATGCTTTTCCATTTCTCCTTTCACCTCCCATTTTTGCCGCAACAAGTCTTTTGTAGAAGAAGGCATTTAACTGATAGGAAGTATTTCCTAAATATAGAGATGAGTTAAAGTGAAACTAATGCGAATTAACAGTTTAACTTAACACTCCCCTTCTGGCTTGATCAGTTTCGAAGTTCGTTTTATAAGCAAATCTGGTGCTTAGTTTTCCAGAGTTGTATGAGTTGAAACTTGAACAGATCATTGCCTCGACATGCAGGCAAAAAATATTGGTAGCCCTTTCAAAAGTGAAGAAGACACACATCACTAACCTCGTCAGGATGACAAACAGTACCTACAACCAGATAAGACGCAACCTTGAAATAATGGAGAAAGAAGGCATAGTAAATATCCATTGTTGCGGTAGCATGAAAATTATAGAATTGCAATTGAATGACCCAAAGACCGAGAAATTACTGAAAGCACTACACGTGCTTCAAGCGTATTCAAGAAATTAGACCTAAACCATTGCTAAGAGCTGACAAGAGACTAGTGGCTCCAGTCTGAATAGCGTAAACGTGAGCGAATCTAGCTATTCTGCGAAAGAACAACGACTTTTCCATACAAAATGATGGCTTTATACAAGTTTGAATGAAAGCTTGAAGCTGTCTCAGCGCATGCGGAAGTCGTCATCGCTAAGTATTCTGTGAAAGTCTTAAACCTTAAGGCGAAACCCAATCTCCTCGGCGAAATTTCCGGAATTGAAGAAGACGATAGCGGGGTTATTTATCAAAAATAAACTCAGATTTAACTATTTTTTGTGAAACGGAGCTTGGTCGGGCGGGCAGGATTTGAACCTGCGACGGTCCGGTTTCTGCATGTTGCCTGGTAGGCTGGGTGACGCCCACCGTGGGTAGGCATCTACAGCGTCTTCGCCAGCTAGAAGATTTAAGTCTAGACCAGCTCGGAAGCTCTGCCAGGCTGAGCTACCGCCCGACGGGTTGTTATTGATGGAAAAATTGGATTTATGTGTTTCTGATCTGCTCTCAATATTTCGCGTTTATTTTCCATCATCTTTCTCTCAAGATCGTCGCATGCGTGGTTCGTGCCATCAGTCTTTTATGTTCAGTTCTATTCGTGGACACTGTTAACTTAATGGACATAACGAATAGTACGAAAGAACGAGCCGGACAAGTAGCTCTTCACTGAGAGCCATTATCTGGTGCTAGATGGGTTCTATTCTGGTTCTACATCCGTCTTCGAGGTATTCAGAATCGGCGACTTTCACTTTGCATTTCAAGGCTTCCTCAAATATGGACATAGCTATCAATGCGTAGGGACAAGTCACATCCTTGGGTTTCAGTTCGTTATGTATATGAGGTGCCCAAACGCATCCCTCAATGCATAGCATGTATGTGTTAGGACAAAGCTTCTCAAATCGAAAACCCGCTACTAGATTTGTGGTTGACATGACCTTGGACAGATTCTCAAACACTTCATCAATGTTGCTTCCGTTGATTAGGTTGACTCCTGTCCTCTTGCTGATTCCCTTAACGATGTTTAACACGGGGTGCACAAAAATCGCGGCCCCTGTTCCCAACGTGTCTTTTACAGTCTTCTGGTAGGCAAACAGAATCCCATGTAGCAGAGTTCCAATGTCTGACTGATCGAGACCTTCTTTCATCTTGCGCATCGCACCTTCTGATTTCCCTCTGAAACCTTTGGCTTCATGTTAAAGTGTCTTTGGAATCTGTCAGATTCAAAATCGAAACTCGCGCGCGCGACGAAGACTTTACAGAACCAGTTATTCAATCCATGTCCATTAAGTCAACAGTATCAACCATGCGTTACGTTGCCATGAATCAGCTTGGGTCATGACTTCTTAGGATTTCTTGGTGGATCGCATCCACAGGGCACCCCATATTATTAGAAGTGCCAACATGATCCAGAATAGCGCGACGAGCATTTGAACGGCGTCTGTAGCGAGTTTCTCGAACATTTTCAGTCAAGAGTACTTGGGTCTGAACGTGCCTAAAAGGGAAGTTTCGAGAGTTGAAATGAGCGTGTTGGACGCTATATTTTGAAAGGCGATATATGCGGGCTGTGATAGTAACCGTTTTATAAGATCCGGCCTTCTTATGTTTTTGATCTGAGTGGGAGAAAGGAGAAAGGCTTCAATCACTCTTCCCAATTTTTCTGGAAAAAATGTTTTTGCGATTCAGGTTTTGCGGGTTCGGCTTCGCAGGTCGTACCCGTAGTACCATGCAGTCCAGCCCGAATAGAATGATCCTTCAGATTCCTTCTTTCTTCTGCGGTAGAGCAGAAGCAGCAAAAGGATGACTAGCAGGAGTAGGAGCAGCAGAAAGATCCAGAAGAACCAGTCCGGAACGTACAGGCCTGATGGAGATTTGACGAGTTCTATCGTGCCGTCAACGTACCGATTGTTTGCAGTGTTCGTTTCGCCAAGGACGTTGTCGGCTGTTGCGCTCAAAGTGTAGGTTCCGACGGGCACGCCATGGGTGTTCCAAGGAAAAGTTACTGATCTAGTTTCGCCAGGTTGCAGGTTGCTTATGGTCAATGTTTGAATTGGGTTGTTGTCGTAATAGGTCGTGAGGCTGAAAGACTCGGCAAAGTATCCCTGGTTCTTGACTTGGACATTGATGTCAGCGGTATCGCCAACATACACGAGAGTGGAAGAAGAAGAAACATTTAGCACAGCAACGTCATGAACAAGTTCTGGAGGAAGTCCGGCCAAGATCTGAACGACTCCGTCAACGAAAGTGTTATCCGCAGGATTGGCATCATCTGGAAGCGGAGCAGCGGCAGATATTTGATAAAACCCTTCACGTACGGAGCTTGTGTTCCAGACAAAGATCAGCATTGCTTCAGCGCCCGCAGCAAGAGAGTTGACCTGCAGACTCCCGATCAATGATGAATCGTATCGAGTATCCAGACTGAAGGACTCTGTTTCAGTCCCCTTGTTGGAGACATTAACGTTGATCTGCAGAAATTCACCGGAGTGAACGGTATTGTTGGATATTTCAACGTCAACAATCGCAATGTCATGAGAAACTGATGGAACTCTATACCTGATCTCAACTGTCCTATAAACAAAAGTGTTGTCCGTGAGGTCGGCCTCATTGAGTAGTGGCGGTATAGAAGAGGTTATCGTATAGTTGCCGATGCCAAAAGAAACTGGATCAATCGTGAAGTTCAGCGTGACCTCGTCATAAGGTCCGAGCGAAGCCACGCTCAGAGTCCCAACATACCTGTCATCAAAATATACGCTCACATTGAAACTTTCAGTCTCTGTTCCCTCATTCCTCACCAGGACGCTTGTTCCCAGAGATTGGTAACCTAACTCGACCGAGGAAGTCGAAGGAACAACATCCACCACAGCCACGTCGTGGAAAGCCACTGTGATTGATTCGTTCCCGGTAACGTAGAATTTGGTGGATATTGTGGGACAATAAGGAACACCGCTCTCATTCACGGGAGCAGTAAACGCAGAAACGTAGATAGTTGCCAAACCCACGTATGTCCATTTAGGAAGATACAGCTTTCCGTACAGGAATATCAACTTCTCATTTGGCTGCACAGCAAAATCACGAATCATGAAACTACCAACTGGGACGTTCAGTTCATCCTTCACGACCACAGTAAGCGTAGCCCTTTTCAAGATCATGGCTATGTTTCTCACTGTGATCTCAAAACCAACATCTCCTTCTCTTCCGAAACTGCCCCGATAAGTCAGGTTCTCATCAATTGTCTTTATTGAAATTAATTTCACGACCCAATCTACTCTGAAGGTTAGAGCATCTTGGTAGACTTGTTCACCGATCGAAACATTGGCTAGGACAGACCAAATTCCAAAAACCTCATTTTCACTACCGTTGTCTGGCGGAGCGGGAATGGTGAAGTTGACTTTTGCAATTCCGCTCTCGTTTGTGTAAGCTGCTCGGCTGAAAAATGCCCCACCAGGGGTCTGAACAGAAAAAGCGACCAGCAGATTTGCCACAGGTTGACCATTGTATGTGACCGATGCGTAGAGAAAGGCGACTTCCTCCGGTCCGAATGCATCACTTGACACATTCAAACCCTTTCCGTTGTAGGGCTCTTTTGAAGTGAATGCATCAATCTTCCCGCCTATGCCACTGGAAAATGCAATCGGAATATTTGCCATCAGGTAACCAGATAGAATCAGGAATAGGAGGAACAGCATAGCTAGCCTTGTCAGTAGATTGTTCATGCATCATCAATCAGTAAATTAACGCAGAGCACTTTAACAAGTATTCCGCAATCACGAATATTACTATAAAGGATGCATTTTTCAGAAATCACAACCTGCAGTTTTTACGCAGAAATGTTAAGAACGAAGCCAAGCGAGAAAAGCCATTGTCAAACGTGCTTATTGAAGTTTTGGACAGCTATGCTTATGTCTCGCATGTTAGTGACGCCATCGTTGTTTACGTCAGCGTCAGGATTCCACCTAGGCGAAGTTGGCCTAGTCTGAAACTGATTGACTAGGTAATTTATGTCTCGCATGTTGACTGTACCGTCAGGAACGCCTACCGTCGGACTTGACACATCGCCAGAGATAACAACTCTGACAATTCCAGCGACGTAAAGGTTATTTGTCCTGTTCTCTTCCCCATAGACGGGCAGAATGTAGGCACTAATGGTGTAGTTACCGTAGGCGAGATTGTTCGGGATCCATGAAAAATTGAACATCATTGACGTGCCGTTGGCAAAAACGGGTATGGTTATGCTGTTGATAGTCTGATTTGCAAATGTGCTATTAAACCAGTAGACATAAACTTGCACGTCGTGCTCCGTGAAGTTACCTGGGTTGCTGACAGCCAAATACACGGTAACGCCGTATTCACGCCCTATGACACTCTTGAAAGGAATGGGACTTGTTGGATCTATACCCGGGGTACTGGGCGTCAAATTCGTGACATTCAAGTCGTGCCTACCTACCTCAACTCTGATCTGACAAGTGTTAGTGTTGTCCAATGGTTGATCGTCTACTGCTGGAGGAATGAGTGTGGCATTAATTCGGATAAGGTAGCTACCAGCAGACACACCAGTCGTGTTCAACCGGATCTGAATGACCGGCTCTGCTCCTCGGGCCAGACTGAGAGACGTGCTATTAAAAACAGTGGTATTGTAGGCAGCGGTCAAATTCACAACCTCACTAAATGAACCCTTGTTCCATAAGGTCGCGTAAAAGGTCATCGTGTCATTTTGCACGACAAGAGTCTGTGAAGGTATGACACTTGTCACCGCAACATTATGGGTTTGATTGAAGAATGCGTATAGTTTCCCGTCTTTTGAGCTTGCGTAAACAGTTTCATTTAGCAGGGCGGGCGAGGAATCAACAGGTCCGCCAGTCTGATAGCTCCACCAAACCATGCCATCTTCTTCCCTAAGAGCGTACAGCTTTCCTCCGGTTGTGCCTATTATGATTTTCCCTTCGGCGACCGACGGGGAAGACCAGTTGATCTGACCAATCATCTTGCTCCATTTCAGTGCGCCTGTCGTGACATCCAGACTATAAACGTTGCCGTCCGTTGAACCAACAAAGACAGCGCCGTCCGCGACTGCGGGAGAAGAGTAAATCCCACCTCCGGTCGTAATATTCCATAATATGGTGCCGCTGTCTGCATTCAAAGCGTAGAGAGCGTTATCGGTCGAACCAACGAAGACCTCTCCGTCAGTGTATGCCGGAGAAGAATAGATCCGCATGCCCGCTGTGAGGGTCTGTCGCCAGATCAGGGTTCCAGTCGTCCGGTTCAGAGCGTACACCGTACCGTTCCATGTACCAACGAAAACAGTGCTGGCACTAAGGGCTGGGGATGAGTCAATTCCTCCATCCAGGGTTGTACTGGTCCACCATGCTGTGCCGTTCGTGTAGAAGGCATAGACTTTTGCGTCTTCAGAACCTACGTAGACGATGGTGCCATCAGCTGCAACGGAAGAGTAGACAGGGCCTCCGGTCGTTATGCTGTACTTGGTATCTCCAGTTGTCGCATTCAATGCATAAACGCGTCCATCTGTTGATCCGATAAAGACTAGACCATCTGCAAAAGCTGGGGAAGAGTAGAACTTGAAACCTGGTGCAGGCGTTTTCGCCCAAATAATGGCGCCAGTAGCAGTATTGAAAGCGTAGGCTGTACCATTTGTGGATCCAATGTAAACTGCGTTGCCTGCGATTGCTGGGGTGACAGCCGGAGAAGAATATATTGACGGGTCAGTGGCCGCATTTGGACCAATTGTCTGGAGCCATTTTGTGCGGTTTGTGACGGGACTCAACGAAGTAGATGTCCCAGAACGCTGTGATTCATGATGGAACATTGTCCAAGCTTCAGCGACTGTCACTGTGCGAGAGGTTGTGTTGGAACCAAAATCGTTGTCGGTGACTGTCAGACTCGCAAGGTAGTTCCCTGCCATCTCATAGACGTGAGTGACCACAAGACCTAGATCTGTTGTTCCGTCGCCAAAGTGCCAATACCATTCAATGATAGTGCCGTTGACATCGTAGCTGGCTGACCCATTGAAAGTCACGGTCTGGGTAACGATCGGATTCTGAGGAGAGTACGTCATCATCGACAACGGTCCTATTACCGTGAACTGCTTAGTGTCAATAGCGGTCTGTATGAGGTTGTAGTTTGTTGCTCCATGAGCCGAATAATTTCCGCGTGCAACATACTTTGTTGGAAACATGTAGGATATGTTAAAATGTGCAGGTTGCTGGGGCATAGATGGAGTTGCCGTCTCTATTGAGAAATTCATTGACCTCTCGGGACACCGCGGGTATCCGCCGTCTTTGGGTCGCTCAGAGAAGATACTCATGTAGATTCTCGCCTCACCAGCAGCAGCATTGCTCGGTATTGTGAGTGATTGCAGATACTGAGCCACTTGCAGAGGCGCGAGGCTGTCCCCAATCGGATAGTAGGCCAACGCTGGCGTGTTATTTGAACCTTGTATGTATATCCCAACTATTATTGGATAGGTATTCGCCGGAGAAGTGTTTTTTATCGTTAGGTTAAAGTAGGTATCAGGTGATCCACGACTAAAAACCGTTTGAGGTCTTCCTGTTCCACTACACATGTAAAAGTCCAGAATCTGTATCCACCAAGATCTGCCTGACACGTTTCCAGTGTCAACCGTCCTAACAAGATATGGATTGTTGTAAGGATCGTCAATTTCCACTGCTGCTAGAGTATCATTCTGCAAGACTCCGTCCAAGGTGACGTTTCCAGTTATTCTGACCGTATCGCCTACGTTGTATGTTTGCTTCTCAACTGCCATGCGAAGGTCCAAGACCGGAGCGCCAGCAGCAGTCAAAGTCAACAGGCTTATCTGAGATAGAAGAAGCAAAACTAACGTTGAGACTACTAAAAACATGCGCCCGCAAAATTTCAATTTCATCAGATTCACACAAAGTCTCATGCTTTTGGGTTGATTTAAGGTTTCTGGAATTCTTCTCTACATCGAAAACAGACATATTTCAAGCTCTTTCTATATATCCGCGCACGTTGGAAAACGTCGTGATTGACGGGCCCGCCGGGACTAACACCCAAAATGGTTCAAGTCCACTGCTCAGACGTCCATCGTTCATTCTCAACAGCCCAAACATTGTAGCCGTTGTTGTACTTTCTGATTCAGCAGCGCGAGGATGAGGGCTCCAACCCGAATTCACTGGTAGAAACACCATATGGCAGGTCTGCCTGTCCTCATACCCAAATGGGTTCTAAACCATATTTTGGGGTTCGATTCTGTGCTGGATGGCTGGAATCTAAGTCCTTGAATGCTTTCAGGGACAGTTAGCATTTCAGCACCATTTTTTTGAATGAGTTGTTGTGGAAGGTGGGCCAGCTATGCCTACACCCAAAAAGGATCAAGCGCTCTCGTTTGCCTCTAAAATGAGTCAATGTTTGAGCGCCCGCAAACCTGCTATTAAGACTTTAATGGAGTTCGTCAGTTCCTACGTCCCTAGAGTCTCAATAATAAAGCTCTTGCGCCAGCAAGAGAATTGCTTGATGTTTCTACAATTCAAACGTACGCTGGGCGTGTAGAAATCATATATAATAGAACGCGCGATATAAACCATGCATAGGCTGATCAGATAAGGGAAATATGCTAATGGAAAATCTTTCTGGCCAAATATTTTCGCTGGTTTCTTTACGTGTTCCACCAAAGCCAGTTCCTATTATTTCTTCCCTGATGGAGTGGGTTCCCACTGCGTCTCCTCTCCTTAAAGCATTCAGAGAGGCAGGTTTTTCCGTTCCAACGCTGTTGAAGAATGACGAGATTTTAAAGGCATTATCCGCTTACAAACTTTCGAAACGAACGGATCTTGAGAAGAACAATGAGCTGGGAAAGTTTACTGCGGACCGTGCCAAGTGTGCTCATTCTGTAAAAGACCTCATGTCAGCATTCAAGAATCTGGATGTCGATCAGATCAAGAAGGAACTTCCACTATTCATCGAACAGTGGGTGGTAAGCCTCTTGCGCGTCCATATTTCCTCCCTGTCACCTAGGCTAATTGCAGGTTCGTCACACTGCCCCGACGATTTGCGCTTCGTGGAGATGGCGATCAAATATGCCTATCTACTCCTCTTTGGTGTCGAACTGCGTGGAACAGAGCAGACACCTGAGCACCTGACACAGGTGCTCGGAGCACCATTGGCCTTGCCGAAGACACCTCAGAAGCCATCAGGGCAAGGAACTATGGCCAAATCGACTGAGACATCACCTGAAGAACCCGAAAGCTCGATGTTGCCTTCATGGCTTGCTGCGTCTACAGACAGGTCGCGTAATAGTCTCGTGAAACGTAAACGCAACTTGGAACAGGCGGTGGAGCAGTTAACGCGAATCCATGGCTTGTATCTGAATATTAAGAGTGCAGTCTTCGCCAAACAATCCAGCCTCTTGAACAAACCACAGTCAATTAGGGAAAGACCTGAACTTCTGGAAAGCAAGATACATGCTGCAGAAAGTACCCAAGCTATCGAACAAAAAGCCCGTCTTAGACAGGACGCCTACAAGCAATTTCTTGCAGAGCTTCCTAACGACGACAAGAAATACTTAGCTGCCTTAATGAAAGTGGAAAAGCTTGAAAATATATCTGTAGCGGATCTCGAATATAAACTAGGGAATATTTGGCGACAACTTCCAAACGCCCAAGTAGAGGCGTGCAAGGATCTCGTTAATATGGCTACAGACCCGGTCGGTTCGCTACAGGGCAACTTCAGTCAAGCCTCCGATGCATCATTTACTCGACTACCATACCTGAGCGCCGCCCTCTTAGGTGATCTCGTTGTCGTTCGAGAGGAGCTAAAGCGCTACAGGGCACGGGAAATCGCCCACATCGAAAATGTTCTGCCACATGAAGAATACTTTAGAGAATTCAGCCGCCAAAACGAGGAAGTGGTAACCACGGAGGAGGAAATGGCTGAAGACCATACGGAACGCAAAGACCTTCAAACTTCCGACAAGTACGAACTGCAAACCAATGCCACAAAAAGCCTGTCACAGAATTTCAATATCAAAGCGGGCGTGAATCTCACAGCTACTGGAATGGGTTTTCAAATTAACACATCTGTCGAGGGAGGCTACTCTCAATCCCGCGAAGAATCCAGCGCCAAGGCTCTGAAGGTTGCAAAGGAGGTCATTCAGAAGACAGTAGAAGAAACGATCAAAAAGACAAGGGAACAAAGAACCCGTGTGCTTCGCGAGGTTCTGTATGAGAGGGTCACGCACACGTTAGGTAGTAAAGATATGGAAGAGGGTATTATCGGCATTTACAAGTGGGTGGAAAAAGAGCATGTCATCGAGCTTAGACACTACGGCTCCAGACTCATATTGGAGTTCTACGTACCGGATCCTGGAATTGGCCTTCTATTTTCCGGGTTCAAATCCGAAGACCTCCAGAAACCACCCGATTTTAATTTCGGCCCCCAAGATATTGATGAACGCTGTTACCTCAATCTTGTGAAGATATTTGGCGCGACCGATGTTGAGCCACCCCCTCCGCTCTACATCGCATCGGGTTATCAAATGGTCACGACGCCCGCAAGCAAACCAGACCCCAACATTGTTGTAAGTGGGACAGATATTGAATCGCCTCCTGGATATTTTCCTTGGTCTGCCTATGTTGCAGGTGCCAGTGCGTGGGGTGGCGACGATTTGTGTCTATTCATAGCAGTAGCGGGAAAACAAGTTGTCGGCGGCTACCCATTACGTACTGGAGAGTATTGGCACAAATTTGATGATTATGACTCAACGAATCCTGAACCGCAAAAGAGTGTTCCGATTACTGTCCGCGTAACCGTTGCGCCTAACAATG